>Ga0208373_1000307_pt1 | contig 89149 bp, 91 predicted proteins | sample RifOxyC2_FD_184036 | JGI IMG/M metagenome (GOLD analysis project Ga0208373, IMG submission 184036) | Soil microbial communities from Rifle, Colorado - Rifle Oxygen_injection C2 (SPAdes) | ecosystem: Environmental > Terrestrial > Deep subsurface > Rock core/Sediment | place: Rifle, Colorado... | reverse complement strand
GTTCCAACATCTGATTTCTAGTACGCGCTCATAGCTCAGCTTGGTAGAGCAACAGCCTTTTAAGCTGATGGTCGCAGGTTCAAATCCTGCTGGGCGCACAAAACTATGGGAAGTTTTATTGAAATAAATGATACATTGCAACTGACAAAAGAGCAGGGTTTTCCTGCCCAGCTTAACCTTGAGCGCCATCTCAAAAAACCTTATAAAACAAAAAATTTTAGCGGTAAAATTTTTAAATTTAGAAATAAGCCAGGAATCAGAATCTATCAAGCACCGCCGGTAAGGAATTTTTTGGTAGAAAACAAAAATGGTAAGTGGCTATATTGGGGTTTAGTGCGCGTCGTTGAGATTACACATGATTACGCCAGAAAAACTACAAGCGGCAAGTTTAAAATCATGTATCTCTATTCGTCGGACGAAATGAAAAAAGCTCATGATTTGATAGACAGAAACGACAAGACGAGATATACGGTATGAACGATATCTAAAAAAGTTGAAAGGTGGCAGACAGTTAGAAATTGAAATACATGCAATGCTTCAAAATGCCGTTGTAGCTCAGCTGGTACCCCGCAGACTGCGGGGCATGGTAAGGAGTAGGTCATAATAAAATTGAGTTTATGCGTTAAGATGATTTAAAGAGATAAAAATAATGCATTGTTTAATTCTTAAACAAGTCGCCCATTGATAAAAAAATTAAAAATTTGCCGTTGTAGCTCAGTTGGTAGAGCAACTCCATGGTAAGGAGTAGGTCCGCGGTTCAAATCCGCGCAACGGCTCAGTTGGTACCCCGCAGACTGCGGGGCATGGTAAGGAGTAGGTAAAGATGTCCGCATAATACGCACGCCGGGCATTTTTTCTTTTTTCCACAATCATCACTTGCGCATTCTCAATGTCAAGTTATAATACAGAGACAAAATATGATTAGCATCCAAAATCTGCAGAAGCGGATAAAAAATACAAAAATTCTCAATGACATTTCATTCATGGTGCAAAACGGTGAAATTTTAGGATTTTTAGGACCTAACGGCGCTGGCAAGTCAACGACTATGAAAATTCTCACCGGCTTTTGGACGCCCTCGGGCGGCAGCGTCACAATCAACGGCTTAGACGTGCAGAAAGATTCGCTGAAGATTCGAGGTATCATCGGTTATTTGCCCGAAACTGTTCCTTTGTATGACGAAATGAAAGTGTACGAGTATTTGAAATGGATTGCCGAGGTACGCGGCATTGCGGTAGAGAATATCAAGGAACGCATCAGGGCAGTCGTCAAAGATTGCGGACTGGAGAAAGTAATCACCAAACCCATCGAAGAACTTTCCAAAGGCTACCGCCAGCGCGTAGGACTGGCGCAGGCCATTATTCACGAGCCGGAAATTTTAATTTTGGATGAGCCCACAACCGGTCTTGACCCCAACCAAATCGTTGAAATACGCAATTTGATAAAAACCATCGGGCGCAATAAGACCGTGATTTTTTCCACGCACATTTTGAGCGAAGTCCAGGCGACCTGCGACCGCGTGGTTATTATAAATAACGGTACGATTGTTGGGCAGGGGACGCCGGCGGAACTCGCCAGCCGTTCCGGAGCGCAGGAAGTCATATATGTTAAAATAAAAGGGCCGTGTGAATTGGTTCGCGATGCGTTAGACGCGCTGGAACAGATTGAAGAGATTTTGCATAAAGACCAGGAAGGAGAAGAAATTTTTGGTTTTGAAATAAAACCCAAGATTGGCATTGACGTGCGTGAACATATTGCCGATGTGGTGATGCGAAATAATTGGTCAATACTTGAGTTCAACCGCAAGACCGCGAGCATGGAAGACGTGTTCAGGGAATTAACAAAGTAACATATGAACAAAGCATACCTGCAAAAAATTTACATACTCTCCAAAAAAGAATTGATGGGCTATTTTAATTCGCCGATAGCTTATGTTTTTTTGGCGGTATTTTTAATTGTCGGGAACTGGCTGTTTTTCAATTCTTTTTTTGTCATCGGTCAAGCCAGCATGCGCAACTACTTCGTTCTGCTGCCGTGGGTGTTTTTGTTTTTAATTCCGGCCATTACCATGCGTTTGTGGGCGGAGGAAAAGCGCAACGGCACCATTGAATTTTTATTGACCCTTCCCATAACCGACTGGCAGGCGGTATTGGGTAAATTCAGCGGCGGATTTTTATTTTTGCTCCTGGCGCTTATTTTAACACTGACAATTCCTTTTTCCGTACAGTCTTTGGGAAACGCCGACATGGGGCCGGTAATCGGAAGCTATGTCGGTGCCTTGTTCATGGGCGCGGCCTACCTGGCTTTGGGGCTTTTTATTTCCGCACTGACCAAAAACCAAATTATCGCCTTTGTTGCCGCGATTGCCGCGAGCTTCATCTTTTTTATGATTGGCAGTGATTTTGTCGTCATGACCGCGCCGCAAGCCTTTGCGCCGATTTTGCAGGCGCTGGGTTTGGGCGCGCATTTTGACAGCATCGCACGCGGCGTGATTGATACCAAAGATGTTGTATATTATATAAGTTTTATTTGGCTGTTTTTGTGGTTGAATAAAGTGGTAATTGAATTACGCAAATAATTATGAAAACATTTTTAGAAAAATTTAAAAAGCAAAGCAGTCTGGGTACGCAAATTGTTACCGTGATTGCTATCATCGCCGTGCTGAATTTTTTGTCTTACCAGCTCTTTGCCCGGCTTGATTTGACACAAGGTAAAATTTACAGTATTTCAAATATCTCCAAACAAGCCGTGCGCAATTTGGCGGACGTGGTCAATGTTAAAGTTTACTTTTCCGAAGCATTGCCGGCGCAGTACCTGGGTGTGCGCCAGGAGGTCAAAGACATTTTGGCCGAATACCAAAACTACGGCGGCAACAAGCTGCGTGTGGAATTCATTGACCCCAAAGACGATCAGAAGCTCCAGCAGGAACTGCAAATATTGGGCATTCCGCAACTGCAGTTCAACGTGCTGGAAAACGACAAGTACGAGGTTACGAGCGGGTATCTAGGCATTGTCGTTCAGTACGGCGACACCAAGCAGGCTATTCCGGTTGTGAACAGCACGGAGAACTTGGAGTACCAGCTCACGAGCGCGCTGAAAAAAGTAACGACCAAGGAGTTTCCCAATTTAGGCTTTGCCACCGGCAATGGCGAGCACAGCCGCACGAGCGACATGACTGCCGTTGACAAGAAACTGCGCGAAATTTACAGCGTCCGCGACGTTGACCTTTCAACCGGCACGGAAATTCCCGCTGACATCAATACCTTGCTCATTGCCGGCCCGACGCAAACCTTGAGCGAGCGCGAACTTTACGTTATTGACCAGTTTGTGATGCGCGGGAGCAGCGCTGTTTTTCTCATAGACGGCGTCACGCTGGATGAAAATTTGCAGGCCACGCCGAATCAGGCAACGCTGAAAAAATTGCTCAACGGCTACGGCGTCAACGTTGAAAACGCCTTTGCGCTGGACACGCAAAACGACCGTGCCTCGTTCAGTCAGGGCTTTTTCACCTTTACCACGGAGTATCCGTTTTTTGTCCGCGTTACGAAGTCGGGCTTTAGTCAGGAAAACGCGGCCGTGGCAAAATTGCAAAATGTTGTTTTCCCTTGGGTGAGTCCGTTGACCATACAGGATAACGCCAAGCAAGATGATACGGTACTGGCCCATACTACGCCGGCGGCTTGGCTCATGCGTAATAATTTTAATCTCAATCCGCAGGGGGATTTCGGCTTTACCCAAGACGCCAATTCATACACACTCGCTATCGCGCGTATCGGGCAAGTTTCCAGCGCGTTTAGCGCTTACGTTCCCAAAGACGCCGAAGCCGGCACACATTTGCCGTCAACCGACAATGGCAAAATTATCGTAGTGGGGAATTCAAAATTTGCCACGGATTCGTTCGTGAACCGTTACGCGGACAACCTGACATTGCTGCAAAACCTTGTTGACTTTGTTTCGTTAGACAGCGACCTCATTAGTATCCGCTCCAAGGCAATCACCGACCGGCCGCTTGCGACTCTCAGTGATACGCACAAAAACAGCCTTAAGTATTTCAACATTTTTGGTATTACCGCGCTCGTGCTGGTTTTCGGTTTAGTACGTTACTACCTGAGAAAAAAGAGCAGATTTGCAGATGAACTTTAGCTATATGTTTAACAAAAAAAACTACATTCTCTTTGCAATACTTATAATTTTAGCCGGCGGTACGTATCTTTACACTGTTCCGTTTCAGCAGTGGCAGCAAAAACGGGCGAGCGGCAACGAGACGAATTTCTTGCGCAATGCGCAGATGAGCACGGTTGATAAAATTGAAGTTACGGACACGGCCGGTAAGATTTTTACCATTACCAAAAATAACGGCACGTGGTTTTTGCAGCCGGACAATTGGCCGACGGAAAAAATCTTAACGGATGCCTTGGAAGAAAAAATGACCGCTATCGCGAACGCTCATTTAGAGGTAATCTCAATTAATCCGGATAACAAGGCAAGTTTTGGCATCACGGACACCGCTATGAAAGCGAAATTTTTTAACGCTGATAAAGAAGCCGGCAGTTTTATCATCGGCAATATCGCGAGTGACTACCAGAGCACCTACATCGGCCGGGAAAACGACGACAAGACTTACAGCGTGAAAGAAACCCTCACGCGCGCCTTTGACGTAGAGGACTGGCGCGACCGCACGATAACAAATGCCGAATCAGCCAACGTTGATGCGATTACGCTGACGTACCCGTCACAGCAAATTGAACTGACAAACAAACCAGTCGAGAGCGGGGAAGCGTACTGGCGCGCAACAAAACCTTACGTTGCGCGTTTGCAAAAAGACAAAATTGACACGTTTTTAAATACTGCCGCCAAACTTGAAGCAAGCGACATTCCCGCGCAAGATGTCAAAGATACCGGTCTGGAAACGCCGGCCCTGCAGGTAATTTTGCAAGGAGCGGGCGTTGACATCCGGCTTTCCGTCAGCGCGAAAGACGCGAGCGGCATGTATTTCCTCAGAGAGGAAACGAGCGGCAGGATTTATCTCATCAGCCAGCAGAATCATGACGAGCTTTTCAAGCAGATTCGGGATTTTCAGTAGTTGCAAAAGTTTGATTTTTCAGTATAATAAAAGCAGTTTCGTAGAACGTACGAAGCTGTTTTTAGTAAATGGCTATTGGGGGATCGTCTAATGGCCCGCCCGCAACGCTTCGCAAGCGAGCTTGCTCGCGTAGCGATGCGGGCGGGTAGGATACTATGTATTACACGTATGTTTTAAAGAGTTATAAGGATGGTAAATTATATGTGGGTTGGTCTGAAGATTTGAGAAAACGATTGATACGTCACCAACAAGGATTAGTCACCGCAACAAAAAATCGCAGACCCCTACAACTTATTTATTATGAAGCATGCTTACAGAGAGAAGACGCAACCAGCAGAGAACAAGCTCTGAAGACTGGTTTTGGCAGAGCATACCTCAAAAACAGATTGAGTAATTAAAATTTGGGGGATCGTCTAATGGTAGGACAGCGGCCTTTGAAGCCGTGAATTCAGGTTCGAATCCTGGTCCCCCAGCACATAAAACTAACTTCATGCAAAAGAACGTCTTCATCTTCCACGGCACCGAAGGCTACCCGGAGGAAAATTGGTTTCCGTGGCGTTGGTTTGGAAAACGGCAAAGAACTCGTGAAACATCTCGGGATTGAACTTTCCTTTGTTCCAAACGCGGGGCACTTCAACACCAAAGCAGGCTATACGGCATTTCCGGATTTGCGGGATAAAATTTTCAAGATTTTGGAATAATATTTTTAAATACTATGATTTTCAAACTCCTCACCCTCAATATTTGGCAGGGCAATTTACTTGACCAGGCAATTGCTTTTTTAAAAGAGGAAAATCCAGACATTCTGCTTTTGCAGGAGGTTTACGAAGATCCTGACGAAGATTTGCCTGAGCAGTTTCGCACCTACCGCGTGGTGAAAGAAAAACTCGCGTTTCCGCACGCGGTGTTCGCGCCAACCGTAAAACACGCACGCGCCGAAGGGGCGATTGAGCAGGGTAATGCCATTTTTTCACGCTTTCCTGTCACCAAAACAAACGTAACTTTCTACGGCCCGCCGTATCAAGATGACTACGTTGATATTCCTCAACACTACGAGGATCACCCGCGCAACCTCCAGCAGGCAGTGATTGATTGCGGCGGCACGTTGTTTAATATTTTCAATACGCACGGCATCTGGGGTACGCACGGCGAAGACACTGAAAAGCGTCTGAAAATGTGTGATACAATTGTGCGAGAAGTTAAAAACAAGTCCAATGTCATTTTGGCCGGCGACTTTAATTTTTTCCGCCACACGACTGGCATCGGTCGCATTGAAAAAGAGCTGGTAAATGTTTTTGGCGACGAGCTGGCCACGAGTTTTAATATCAAAAGAAAAACAACCGGCAACTACGCCAAGTCAGTCGTTGATATGCTTTTTGTAAGCAAAGATTTGAAAACAGTAAAACACTACTGCCCGCAGGTTGACGTCTCGGATCATTTACCGCTCGCGGGAGTTTTTGAAATTTAGAGAGATTTATTTGTCATATTTTTCAAAAAGTACTATCCTTAAAGGAGAAATTAACATCTGCTATGTTTAAGAAAAAAATAATTTATATTGTTTCAGCCGTTCTCATCATTGCCGGCGGGGCAGGGGCGTATTTTTATACCTCCCGCAATACAACGCCTGCCTACGTTACCGAAGCTGTCAAACGGGGAACCTTGACCCAGAGCGTTGAAGCTACCGGCAAGGTGGAATCAGCCGAGCGCATTTCCCTGAATTTCAAGACGAGCGGACGTATTGCCGCTATCAGCGTCGATTCCGGCGACGAGGTGCGACCGGGGCAGGTTCTGGCGACGCTTGAATCGCGCGCCCTGCAGAGCCGCGTGAGCGACGCGCAGGGGCAGTTGGACAAAGCCAAAGCCGACTATGACAAGCTTTTGGCCGGCGCTTCCAATCAAGACGTGCAGGTAACCCAAGACACGCTTGAGCAAAAAAAGCAGGACTTAATCGCCGCTGAAAACAGTTTGAGCAGTTTAAAACAAAAACGCGACACCGAGATTTTGAATTTGAAAGAAACCGCGCTGACCGCGGCGCGCAATCAGGTCGTTGCCGTTCAGGGTTCTCTGCAGGAAATTGACATCACGCTCGCCAATGAGGACGCGCGCAATACGCTGTCTCTGCAAAATAAAGATTTGATCGCAAAGGCGCTGGCCAGCCGGCGGGACGCGGGAGATGCCGCAACCGACACGGCGCAGACGTTGGGGTTGTTAACGACTGCAGACAGCAACACAGACGTTCTATCTGCGCTGGAACAAACAAAATCCTTGATTGAGCAAACAAACACGGCGCTGGCTGATACGTTCGCGGTCCTGAAGGCAACCATTACCTCGCCGGATTTGACTGAAACAAAACTTAACACGCTCAAGGCAAATATTCAGGATGAGCAAACGGCAATGAGCACCGCCCGCACGACGCTGCAGACGGCCCGGGCAAACTGGACAAACGCAATTGCCTCCTACGACACGAGCGTCGCCGGCGCCCAGGACGACGTGGACAACGCGCAAGCCGCTGTGCAGGTGGCGCAAAGCCAGCTGAGTTTAAAGACGTCGGCGCCGCGCCAATTTGAAATTGACGCGCAGAAAGCCGTTATCAAGCAGGCTGAGGCATCTGTCAATTTGGCCGTGGCGAATTTGGAGGAAGCCATTATTCGCGCGCCGCTTGCCGGCATCATTACCAAAAAGTTTTTTGAGGCGGGCGAGCAGTCGTCGCTCACGAGTCCGGTTTTGGAAATGATCGGCCGCGCCACGCTAGAAATTGAAGTGGATATCCCCGAGTCCGACATTGCCAAAATTTCCGTCGGCCAGCCGGCAAGCATCACTTTGGACGCCTTCAGCGATGAGCAGAAATTTACCGGCGCGGTTTCGTTCGTTGACCCGGCTGAAACCGCTATTCAGGACGTAATTTATTATAAGGTCAAAGTACAGTTTGAAAGCGATAACGAGCAGGTGAAACCGGGCATGACAGCCAACGTTACCATTGTGACGGCGACCAAAGACGACGTCATCACCATCCCTTTCCGCGCGGTGAAATCTTCCAACGGCGACAAATACGTTGAAGTACTTATCAATAATCAGGCAGCGCAAAAAATCATAACGCTCGGCATCCGTGGCGATGAGGGCGTTGAAATAACTTCAGGATTGAGCGAGGGCGAGCAGGTGATTACCTTCACGCCGGAAAATTGAAAAGACAATGAATCTCATCGAGATAAAAAATTTGCATAAGGAATTTGAAACCGACGAAGTCGTGACCAAAGTTTTGTACGGTCTAAATTTTACTATTCCCCAGGGCGGCTTCGCGGCAATTATGGGTCCCTCCGGCTCAGGCAAGTCAACGCTCATGCATATTTTGGGATTTTTAGACCGGCCCACGACAGGGGAGTATCTGTTCAAAAATGAAGACACCTCCGGCTTCACCGACGAACGGCTGGCACATTTGCGCAACAACGAGGTCGGCTTTGTCTTCCAGCAGTTTAATTTATTGCCGCGCACGTCGGTTTTTGAAAACGTCAAATTACCTTTAACATACACAAAAAAAATGTCCGCGGCGCAAAAAAACGCGGCTGTAAGCAAAGCTATTGACGCAGTCGGGCTCACGCACCGCGCGCATAATCTCTCCAATCAGCTCTCCGGCGGCGAAAAACAGCGCGTGGCCATCGCCCGTGCCTTGGTCAATGATCCCTCGGTAGTATTTGCCGATGAGCCGACCGGAAATTTGGACTCCAAAACCGGCGGGCAGATTATGGAGATTTTGGAGCAGCTCAACAACAGCGGCAAAACAATCATTCTTGTCACACATGAAAAGTACACGGCCGAGTACGCCGAACGCATTATTATGCTCAAAGATGGCTTTATTGTCTCTGATGAAAAAGTGGCGGAGCGGAGGAAGAAAGGATTAGAGAAGTAAGAAGGTAGACTTCTCTTTTTATTCCTGCCGCAGCGCCTCCACCGGCTCCATTTTTGCCGCTTTGCGGGCCGGATAGATGCCAAAGAGCAGACCAACGGCAACCGAGAAGCTAACGCCCAATACGAGGCCGGAGAGTGAGAGGTTGAAATTCCAGTCCAAACCAAACGAGCGCGCGGCGAAAGCGGCAACGATGCTGAAGACCTCGCCCAAAACAACGCCAATAACGCCGCCGGTGAGCGTCAAGAAGAGCGCCTCCCAGAGAAACTGCCACAAAATGTTAGCGCCGGTGGCGCCAATTGCTTTGCGCAGGCCGATTTCGTAGGTGCGCTCGGTTACCGAAACGTACATGATGTTCATAATCCCCACGCCGCCGACAAGCAGCGAAATTCCCGCGATGGCCATCAAAAGGAGCGTAATACCGCCGGTAATGACATCCAGCATACCCATAGCTTCTTCCATAGTGGTAACGGCAAAGTCGTCTTTTTTTGGGTCGGTAATATCATGCTGGTCGCGCATAATTTCAGTAACGTCTGCCGCCGTTGCTTTGGAACGCGAAGGGTCTTTCATATAGGCGACAAAAAATTGGATATTATCAATACCCATAATTTGTTTTTGCAGGGTTCGGATGGGCAGAAAGGCCATGCCGTCCAGATCCAAAAACATGCCGTTGCCCTGTTCGGCCATCACGCCGATGACTTTAAAGCTCTTGTTGCCGATTTTGACGCGCTGACCAGTGGCGTCAGAATCGCCAAAAAGTTTTTGCTTCAGCGAGTAGCCTAGGACCGCGACGCGGGACTGTCCGGCGTCTTCAGCCACATCAAACGGCCGGCCGGTTTCAATTTCAGTTTTAAATAATGCAAAAAAACTCGGCGACGTTCCCCACAGCGAAGCCGTTTTATTTTCACTGCCGTAGCTCACCACGTCCTGGCCGAGCTGGCCGACGTAGTAATCCGTGATGTTGGGGTGTTTGGCAACCGCTTCGGCATCGGCGATTTTTAAGGTGGTAATGGAAATCCCCTGCGCGATGCCGGCGGCATTGGCGGAAGAGGTTTTTGATACCGACGGCACTTTAACTTCAACTTCCAAATAATCAGTGCCAAAAATTTCAACCTGCTGTAAAATCAAATTTTCAATGCCTTTACCCATATTCACGACAACGATGATGGAGGCAACGCCGATAACCAAACCGAGTACGGTCAGAACTGAGCGCGCTTTGTGTATTTTTAAAGCCTTATAGGCGATGTGGAGAGGTATCAGCAGATTCATAATTTATTCGTAACGTAATGCTACTACCGGGTCAAAGTTTGCCGCGCGGCGAGCCGGGTACCAGCCAAAGACGATGCCGACCAGACCCGAAACGCCGACGCCGGCGATGACTGAAATCGGCGTAACTACAAACGCCCAATTGTAGCCCAAATAGCGCGCGACAATTGCCACGAGCAGGGAAATGCCAACGCCGATGGCAATGCCTATGAGTCCGCCGAGAATGGTCAAAAGTATCGCTTCAAACAGAAATTGTGACTGGACGTTGGCCTTGGTGGCGCCCACGGCTTTGCGCAAGCCGATTTCGCGTGTGCGTTCGGTAACAGTGACAAGCATGATATTCATAATGCCGATACCGCCGACTACAAGCGAAATGGCCGCGATGCCGCCAAGGAAAAAGCGCAGGGCGTTCGTGATGGTTCCCAACACATCCAAAGCTTCGGTTGTGGCCCGGGCAGTAAAATCATTGTCTTTTGACGGTTTGATATCGTGGCGTTCGCGCAGTATGTCTTCCACCTGCGCCAGAGCCGCGGGCACGTCCCGCTCGTCAATGACTTTGGCGCGGATCATGGAAACGTGATTGATACCGAGCAGGATTTTCTGGGCGGTTTTGAGCGGAATAAAAACCAGGCTGTCCTGATTTTGAAATCCCTGCACGCCCCGCTTTTCCATAACCCCGATGACGCGAAAGTTCTCCCGTTTGATTTTGACGCGCTCGCCGATCGGGTTTTGGTCGCCAAACAAATCCTGATACACCTGCCAGCCCAACACAGCCTCGCGCGAAATCGTGCTGGCCGCGACCGAATCAAAAAAACTGCCCATCACCACCTGCGCGTCTTCAACGTTAACGTAGTCATCGGTCGTGCCGACAAAGGTGGCGTCGGTTTTCTGCCCGTTCCACTGCACGGTTTCCACGCCGCGCACATAGCTGGTTACCGCCGAAATTTCTTTTATTTTTTTAATGGCTTGCGCGTCCTCGTCTTTGAGGCTGGTAACGATAACGCCCATGACCGAGGCCGGCGGGCCGTTATCTTCGCTGTAGCCGGGCAGAACACCGATGAGATTTGAGCCGACGGAATTTATCTGGTCAAAAATCAAGCTCTGCGCGCCGGCGCCGACTGACATCACGACAATGACGGCCGCCACGCCGATGATAATGCCCAGCGTGGTTAAAAGCGTCCGCCGCCGGTTGGTTTGGAGCACTTGCAGGGAGGTTTTGAGGAGTAAGAAGAAGTTCATGATTTTGCTAATGATTGACGATATTACATAGCTATTCTATAGTATAGCTTAGTTTAACATTTTGTAAAAATTGCAATGAAAAATTTTTGGTTAAAGTTAAAAAAACCAATTTTCTGTCTCGCGCCCATGGCTGATGTTACGGACGCGGCGTTTCGTTTTCTCATCGCAAAGTACGGCAAATTTACCCACCCGGACGGTACAGTCTTGGGCGGGCCGGATGTGATGTGGACCGAATTTGTCTCGGCTGACGGGCTGTGCTCGGCTGGCAAAAAAAATTTGCTCATTGATTTGAAATATTCAGAAAGAGAACGCCCCATTGTCGCGCAGATTTTTGGGGCCACGCCGCAGAATTTTTATCAAGCCGCCAAGCTGCTCAAAAAATTAGGCTTTGACGGCATAGACATTAATATGGGCTGTCCTGATAAAAGTGTGGAAAAACAGGGCGCGGGCGCGGCTTTGATTAAAAACCCAAAGCTTGCGCAGGAAATAATTTTAGCAACCAAAGAGGGAAGCGGGGGATTGCCGGTATCAGTGAAAACCCGCATCGGCTACAACATAAATATCATTGAGGAATGGACCGAAGCGCTTCTGCGGGCAAAGCCGGCGGCTATCACCTTTCATCTGCGCACGCGCAAGGAAATGTCAGAAGTTCCGGCACACTGGGACGAAATTACCAAAGCACTCGCGCTGGCCAAAGGGAGCAGCACGCTGATTTTGGGCAACGGCGATATTGAGAATTTAGCGCAGGCGCAGGAAAAAGTTGACGAGTACGGCGTGGATGGCGTTATGATCGGCCGGGGAATCTTTGGCAACCCGTGGCTTTTTGCCAAAAGCAAGCAAGCAGTGTCTTTAGAAAAAAAATTAAAAGCAATGCTTGAGCACGCGAAACTTTTTGAGAAAAAATTTAAAAACAAAAAAAATTTCCTCATCATGCGCAAGCACATGGGCGCCTACATCAAGGGGCATGACAATATTAAAAAATTGCGCGTCGCTTTGATGCAGACGACGAATGCCAGAGAAGTGGAGCGGGCGATAAAAACATTCCTCTCATAGCTAACTGGATTTTTTAGCGTTTTTGCGCTATGATAAAGTCATGTTGAAGAAAACGCCGAAAACAAAGGCAAAAAAAATTTTAGCCCCGCAGCGCGGCACGCGCGAACCAGGCGCGAAGCCGAGTCGGCTGAAGGATTTTTTTATTCCGCACGAAGGCAACGGACACGCGCCGCATATGTTGCATCCCAAGCGCGCCGTGCTCTACGGCGGTGTTTTTATCGCTACCAAAGCCATTGTGTTTGTCACGATTTTACTGCTGCCGCTGCAGGCCTATATGCTGCCCGACGTTTTGGCCGAGCAGGAACGTCAGCTGAACACGCTCATCAATGAGTTGCGCGCGCAAAAAAATTTGCCTGCCCTGCCGGCAAACGCGCAGCTCATCAATTCTTCCCAGGCCAAAGCCGACGATATGGCGCAGAACAGCTACTTCAGCCACGCCGGGCCAAACAAGCATACTTTTAAATACTTTTTAACCCAAGCCGATTACCGCTACCGCGTGGCTGGGGAAAATTTGGCCATGGGTTTTGCTAATGCGCCGGATGTTCTGGAAGCCTGGGAGCAAAGTCCCTTGCACTACCGCAATTTAATTGACAGCGATTTTGTTGAAATGGGTCTGGGTCTCGCGAGCGGCAGTTACAAGGGCAAAGATACGGTCTTTATCGCCAACCACTTTGGGCAACCTTTAACCTACAATCCGCGGGTAGACGCGCCGTTAGCCAAAGCCGCCGCGGCGGAGGAGAAAAAAACGAAGCAAACCGTTAACGTGCTTGGTGAAAAAGAAAGCGCTGTGGCCGCGCCAAACGAGTTGCAAAAAGCCGACATCATCTATGACAAAACACAATCAAACGTCTATTGGCGTGCCAACGGCCGAGAAACTTCTTTGCTGGCAAAAGCCGCTCTGAGCGGCGGAAATCCCACTGACGTTACGGTCACCGTCAAGGGGTATGTCATCAACCTGCAACCTTCGGCTGCCGAGGCAGGCGTGTATTCCGGCAGTATAACGGTCGCCGAGCCCATAGACGATTTTTTCAACGTGATCATTGATCCCAGCATCGCCATTACCGCGCCGGACGGCGCAGTCAGTATTGACACGATACCGTGGTACGAAATTAAAGTGGTGAATAAAACGCCGACGCAACTTTACCTTGACGCGCACACACTTTTGTCAAGTCTTTTAATGCCGGTCTTTACGGCTGAACGCACGGTTTACCTTTTTGGCATTGCTTTTTTTGCCGTCGCGTTGTTTCTGAATATTTTCATTAAAATAAAAATTCAAAGGCCGCGCGTCATTATTCCCGCCACGCTCGTCATTATGCTGTTGGCGGTGTTGCTGGTTTTATAAAATTTTATTAAAGGCTATTTGAAAAGAACGGCTCAAATATCCAGCCGTTTTTTTTGTGTCGCGATTGACTTTTTTCACTCAAAATGCTACAATTTGTTCACAAAATAAAAAATAAGTTCATTAAAAATTTGCTGATATTAGGGCAAGCAGGCAATTGCCCTTCTCAAAAAAATGAGAGGGGAGGAAAGTCCGGACACCTGCTCGTAATGCTATGCATACGAGTTAAAAAGGGCAGTGGGTAACGCCCACCCGGAGCAGCCCCATTAAATAGTAATATTTCACGGGGTGAATCCGAGGGAAAGTGCCACAGAGACAATACTAGTCAATGAGTATCCGCCCAAGGCGGATGCTCAAATTTCCAACTGCGCTACGCGCAGGGAAATTTGGCAAAAGGTGAAAAGTTGTGCGATGTGCATGCTGGTTGTGGGGATATCCCAATGAGTATGTGCTACGCGCAATTCTCCCGAGCGATCGGGATGAACGGTAAACCCTGCCTGGTGCAAGGGCAAATTTTTCCGTCAAAATAACGGAAAAGGAACGTAGCCCGCATGACCCCGACAGTAATGCCGGGGCTAGATAAATAATTGCCACCCTCATCTTTAAAAATAAGGGCACAGAATCCGGCTTATCGCTTGCCCTGATATCAGTAAATTTTCTCGTATGAAAAAAAGCGAACTTACGTTTGCGGCTTTGCTGGTACCGCTGGATTTCATCATGTTGCTTTTGGCAGCCGTGTCGGCTTACCAGATACGTTTTGCCAATATCGCCGCCGACATCCGGCCGATTATTTTCAGCCTGCCGTTTGAAGACTACCTGCGTATCATCGTATTGGTAGCTCTTTTTTGGATAGTCATTTTTGCCTTTGCCGGGCTGTACGCTGTCAGAGGCTTTGGAAAAATTTCGAGCGAAGCCTACCGCGTCGTTTTGGCCTGCTCCACCGGTCTCGTGGCAGTCATCATTTATATGTTTTTTCAGCGAACGCTCTTTTCCTCGCGCTTTATCATCTTGGCCGCGTGGCTTTTGGCCATTGGCTACGTTGTTATTGCGCGCGTTTTGGTGCGCTGGCTGCAGCGTAATTTGTACGCGCGCGGCATCGGCACGCACAAAGCCGTTCTCATCGGCGAAGAAGAAGCGAGCAACCGGCTGGCCGCGCTCATCCGCCAGAGCAAGAAATTGGGCATTGAGGTAACGCGGCGTTTCAAAGACATGGATGAGCGAAATTTTCGCGAGTTGCGCGAACTGGCCCGGCACCGCAACATAGACGAACTTATCGTCGCCGACCCTGACATGACAAAAGCGCAGATGCTTGATTTGTACGACATTGCCGACGAGTACCACCTGACGTTTAAGTACGCCGCTGATCTGCTCGGCACCAAAGTTTTACAAACCGAAGTTATGGAAGTTGGCGGTATCCCGGTGATAGAGGTAAAAAAGACGCCGTTAGACGGCTGGGGTAAAATCGTCAAGCGGCTGTTTGATATTGTCGTTTCTATGCTGCTTGTCGCTTTATTTTCTCCGGTGCTCCTCGTAACAGCTTTAGCGATCAAGCTTGATTCGCATGGACAGATTTTATACCTGGATTACCGCACCGGACAGTACGGCAACAGATTTATTTTTTACAAATTCCGCTCCATGCTCGCGCACCTCTGCGACGGGGAAGGACCGAGCGCAACCGAAGCCGGCAACGAACTTTTGCAAAAACTGTCTGCAGACGCACAGGTAAATACCCGCGTACAAGAACCGCTGCATAAAATCAAAGACGACCCCCGCCTTACGCGGGTGGGAAAGTTCATCCGTCGCTGGAGTATTGACGAGTTGCCGCAAATTTTCAACGTACTTAAGGGTGATATTAGTTTGGTAGGACCGCGGCCGCACATGACGCTGGAAACGGCCCGCTACGAGCGCCGCCATAAAAAAGTCCTCACCATCAAGCCGGGTTTGACCGGACTGGCGCAAATTTCCGGACGCAGCGATTTGAGTTTTGAAGAAGAGGTAAAACTTGATACCTACTACATTGAAAACTGGTCTTTTTGGCACGACGTTGCCATTTTGTTTCGGACCCCGTTTGCCGTATTAAAGAAGAGAAAAGCAGAATAAACCTATGCGCATAGCTTTGATACATGACCACTTGGCCCAGCTCGGCGGCGCGGAAAAAACCCTGCAGGCGCTCACCGAACTATTCCCGCAAGCGCCCGTCTATACGCTCCTCTACAATCCCAAGCATGCGGAGCATTTTTTTAATTTACAAAATATTCACGCTTCTTTTTTGCAAAACATGCCCGGCGGCGTACAGAAATATCAGTGGTATATGCCCTTGATGTCATCCGCCGTTGAGTCGTTTGATTTGAGCGGCTACGACCTCATCATCTCTTCAGCCAGCTCGTTTGCCAAGGGCGTTATCACGCCGCCGCAGGCAACGCACATCTGTTATTGCCACACGCCCACGCGCTACCTCTGGCACTACAATCACGCCTACATTAACGAACTGGCCGTGCCGAAATTTTTAAAAAAAATTATTAGCGTGTACTTAAGCCGCGTGCGCCAGTGGGACACGGCTGCGGCCCGGCGGGTTGACTACTTTATCGCTAATTCACAAACAACGCAGGCGCGCATAAAAAAATACTACCGGCGGGAAAGTATTGTCATCCACCCGCCGGTTGATACGCATCTTTTTAAAATTTCCGAGCGAATTGACGATTACTTTCTGACCGGCGGACGGCTGACGCCGTATAAGCGTTTTGATTTGACCATCACGGCGTTTAATAAGCTGCAACTGCCGCTTTGTATATTTGGCGAAGGCCCGGACCGGCGGCGTCTGCAAAAAATGGCCGGACCGACTATTTCTTTTATCGGCGCCGTTTCGGACGAAAAAAAAGCCGAGTATTTTTCCCGTTGCCGCGCCTTCATTCATCCGCAGGAAGAAGATTTCGGTATTACCCAAATTGAAGCGCTTGCCAGCGGCCGTCCGGTCATTGCCTACAACCGCGGCGGCGCGGCTGAAACGATTGTCCACGGACAAACCGGCGTCCTCTTTGACGAACAAACCTGGGAAGCGCTGGCCGATGCGGTCTTGCGTCTGGCGCACACGAACGAATTTAACTTCAATCCGCAAGCTATCAAACAGTACGCGGAAAAATTCAGCGTGGAGAGATTTAAGCGAGAGATACTGACGTATATCGATACCATAACAAATTATTCCAATGAACCCAGGGTTTGATTTGGATTTTTATTTTTTTTATGAACATCGGCATTGACATCCGCACGCTTATGGATGCGCGCTACTCCGGCGTTTCGCTCTACACGCTGGAACTTGTGCAGGCGCTCTGCAGATACGGCAGCAAAAATAACTACCGCCTCTTTTGCAATGCCTTTCGTTCGCGCGACGGACGGCCGCCGCGTTTTGATTACCCCAATGTCAGCGTTACGGATACAAAATATCCCAATAAACTATTGAATTACGGCTATTTTAAAATAGGGAAGCGGCCCAAGCTTGACCGTCTGCTTAAAACAGACGTCTTTTTTATGCCGCACATCAACTTCGTGGCTTTTTCTCGCGGCGCGCGTTACGTGGTAACAGTGCACGATTTATCTTTTCTGCGCTACCCGTACTTTTTTACCCTGCGGCAGAACCTGTGGCACCGCGCCTTAAACGTTAAAAAGCTATTACAACACGCAGCTGCCGTCATTGCCGTTTCCGAACATACCAAGCGCGACGTCATAGAGCTCTGCCGCATTCCGGAAAAAAAGGTTCATGTTATCTACTCGGGAATAAACGAACGTTATCATCCTCTCAGCGCCGAAAGCAGTGAAGCACGGCGTGTACGCAGTGCGTATGCTTTGCCTGAGCGTTTCATGTTGTATCTGGGCAATATTGAACCGCGCAAAAACATTGAAAGTATCATTGAAGCCTACAGTTTGTACCGCAAAAAAAATCCCCAAAGCGACGTCAAGCTCGTCATTGCCGGTTCAAGCGCCTGGAAGCACGGCGTCGTGCACGCCGTTGCCCGCGCCAGCGGTTTCTTTGCCGATATACATTTTTTGGACTATGTTGCCGAAGCTGACAAGACCGCGCTGTACAGCTTGGCTGAACTTTTTGTTTTCCCCAGTTTCTATGAAGGTTTTGGCTTCCCGCCGCTGGAAGCAGCCGCCTGCGGCACGCCGGTTATTACGTCCAATGTTGCGGCTCTGCCTGAAATTGCCGGCGGCTTTGCGCTTTTAATTGACCCGCACAATGTTGCCGGCTTGAGCGAGGCGATAAACGAAGTACTCAATGATAAGAATTTGCAACAGAACATGCGAGAACGAGGATTGAATCATGCGCAGAAATTCAGTTGGGAAAAATGCGCGCGGGAAGTGGTTAAAGTATTTGAAAATTTGAACAGTATATATTAAGATGATAGATATTAAAAATATATGATAAAAAAATGCCAGCTGTCTTAAAAATTCGTTTTGTTCTCTATAGTATTTTACTATTAATAATACTTGTTTTACTAAACAAAGCCATTCTTCCGTTCGGTAAAATTACCTATAAAGTCACGCCCTGCGACAATTCTTTTTTCATTCAAAAATTACATCCCAAAGACCGCGTGAGCGTCGTGGATAAAAAAACCTGCACACAGCGCGTCAGCGGCGAGCCGGTTTATTTTAATTTAAATACGCAACGAACGTTTAACGAAGCCGACGCAACCATCACCTATCGCAATAGTGGGCAAAACAACGTCATTGAAATGGGCGTGCAGGCTGACGCGCGCAAAAACTATCGTTTACAGCCCTTGGAAAATAAAATCATTGATAGTTTAAACTGGGATAAAATTTCAGAAAACGGCGTAACGCTTTTGCAAAAAAATAAAATTTACAACAGCGTTGATGCTTTTTTAAATAATCTTCCTCCAAAGTCCGAAATTGCGACTTACCACTACGATTTGCCGACGCAGGCAACGATTCCAAATTACCAACCAAATAATCAGCCGGTAATTATCAAACAGCCCCTGCGCGGCTCGTACCAATTTTATACCTACGTTGACGGGCCAACTGCGGAATTTGAATTTTTATTCAGCGATTTAAACAACAATAAAGACGCCGACAACGTAGCCCTTACGCTCTACGATATGCGCAACAATCCGGTAACTGTGCGAAATATCGTTGACGAGCGCGGCGGGGAAGAGATGCGGCAGGCGCAGGACGCCGGCGGTTTGCATTTGGAATTGACAACGCTTGCGCCGGGATTTTACAAAATGGAAATGGCCGCGACCGACGACATTGTTACTACGCAGATTCTTTCCTCGCAAAAAATACTTTCATTTATCAATCGGCTCTGGCTTGCGGACTCATCTCAACTCCCTCCCCTTACTAAGGGGAGGGTTGGGGTGGGGTACACACTCTACACGGACGCTGGTGAAATAACCGCTTCCACGCTCAACCCGGCGGCTTTGCAAAAAATATTGATAAATCACGACGTACTAAACCTTGACGAAACCTACCGGCAGTTTTCTGTGCCGGCTAACGAACCACTCAACACAATTCAATTCGCTCACGACGACGTTATTATCTCCGGCGCCGGCATCTTTAGCTTTTCGCCGGAGAGTTTGTACAATCCCAATTACCGCAAAATTTCCAAAAATCAAAACCTTGACAGCATCAATTATATTATCACAACGTATCAGCCGCAACCCAATGCGGCAGGTGAGTGGCGGACAAAAACCCTGCACTTTGATTTGAAAAACGCTTTTCGGTACAAGCATAATTACAATTTCATTCTTTCCGTTCCCGGCTTGATCGCCGGAGATCACGTAGATGATTATGTTGAAATTAAAAATATTAAGATAAACTTGCAAGGCCGGAGTCTGTGGGAGAAAGTATTTAATTGAAAATTTTATGTTAAAAATTATAGCACGAGAGTTGTTTTACGTTTTCACAGCCGCAATACTCATTTTCAGCCTCATGGAGCTAATAGCTCCCAACATTGTTCAGGCTCACATTAGCCTTAATTTAATATTGATTTTGTGGCTTGCAAGTGGTATGGTGTTATTAGTTATGAATAAAAATCAAATATGATTGAAGGTGTAATTATAAAAAAAATAAATAAATACGACGACGAGCGCGGCTGGCTCTCTGAAGTTTGGCGTGAAGATGAAATTGCACATTACCGACCAGTGATGGCCTACGTGAGTGAAACCAAACCCGGCGTAATACGCGGCCCGCACGAGCACAAAGCTCAATCTGACTGCTTTATTTTTATCGGCCCGGGAGATTTTGAGTTGCACCTGTGGGACCATCGCGGCGAGGGCGAGTATGTAAAAATCATTGCCGGCGCAAGCGCGCCAACCATCATCATTGTCCCGCCCGGCGTGGTGCACGGCTACAAAAATATCTCTAAAATAAATGCCTTATCCATAAATTTGCCGGATGCCCTCTGGCGAGGCACCAATAAAGCTGAAGATGTTGACGAAATTCGCTGGGAGCTGGATGAAAATTCGCCTTACAAAATATTATGAAATTTACTTTACAAAACGCAAAACAATTCGGCTGGGAAGGGGTCAAGGGTTTTGAGTACAGTAATAAAAATGATTTCCAAAACGTCAGCATTGCCTATGCCGAGATAAGCGGCCGGCACGGCAAGATTAAAAATACCAAAAGCGACCGGGTTTATATTGTCTTTGAAGGCGAGGGTGAATTTATTTTGGACGGCAAAGTAATTCCGGTACAAAGAATGGATGCGCTCATTGTGCCAAAAAACACGCCTTACGATTACCATGGCGCTATGAAAGTGTTTCTTATGGATTTACCGGCGTTTGAAGAGGGTAACGATGTTAAGTTAGAATAATTCTCAATTTCTATGGACTGTATCTTTTGTAAAATTGTCACAGGAGAAATACCAAGTTACAAAATTTACGAAGACGAAAACGTTTTGGCGTTTCTGGATATTACTCCCGTTAATCCGGGCCACACGTTGGTCATCCCCAAAAAGCATTATAAAAATATTATTGATACGCCGGATGAGTTACTGCAGGGAATGGCTTTAGCGGTGAAAAAAATCGCTCCGGCAATAATCAAGGCGGTAAAAGCCGATGCCTGGAATTTAGGCGCAAATAACGGAGCGGTTGCCGGACAAATCGTCATGCACACGCACTGGCACATCATGCCGCGTTTTACAAACGACGGACATCACTTATGGTATGGTAAGCCGTACGCGGATGGGGAAATAGCGGAAGTTGCGCAGCGCATAACAGACAACATTAAAATAAGATGAAAAATCCCTATAAAATTTTAAGTTCAAAAATAGTTCATAAAAATCCTTACTGGTATGTACGGGACAATATTGTTATACGCCCAAATAAAACTAAGGGACACTACTATGTGATTCATAAAAAAGACGGCATCGTGATTATTCCACTGACAGCTGACAAAAAATATACTTATCTCGTGCGGCAATGGCGTTTTGCCGTGAGTGAAAACGCTTGGGAATTTCCTATGGGCGGTTTGGAAGATGATGAAACCATATTTGCCGCCGCTCAACGGGAATTGCGCGAAGAAACCGGTATTACCGCTAAAAAATGGACGAAGTTAAAATTTCAGCCGCACATTAGCAATGGCTTTATGACGCAGAAAGAAAACATATTTGTTGCTCAAAATTTAACTATTCAAGATACAAATAAACGAGAGGAGTCAGAAGGCGATATGATTATGAAAAAATTTTCCCTGCAGAAAGTAAAAGAAATGATTGAAACAGGCAGAATAAAAGATTCATTTACGATTATGGCTTTTTACTATTTTCAGCTTAACTTTAAAAAATGAAACTTCTCATTACCGGGGGTTGCGGCTTTATCGGCTCCAACTTTATTTATTACTGGCTCAAAAAATATCAGGGAGACAAAATCGTCAATCTGGACGCTTTGACGTACGCCGGCAACGTGGATAATTTAAAAGATTTGCCGAACAGACAAAATTACGAGTTTGTGCTGGGGAATATTTGCGATCCGCAAATAGTGGACGAAGTAATGAAAGAAACGGAGTTAGTAGTGCATTTTGCCGCCGAAAGCCATGTTGATAATTCAATTGTTGACAGTACACCGTTTGTAAAAACTAATGTGTTAGGCACACAGGTTTTATTGGACGCGGCTTTAAAAAACGGCAAAAAAAGGTTTCATCATATTTCTACCGATGAAGTCTTTGGTTCTTTAGGCCCAAACGATCCGCCGTTTAACGAAAATACGCCTTATGACCCGCGCAGTCCTTACAGCGCCTCTAAAGCGGCCGCCGACCATCTGGTGCGTGCCTACTGGCATACGCATCAGTTGCCGATAACTATTTCCAATTGCTCTAATAACTACGGTCCCCACCAGCATAAAGAAAAATTGATTCCGCTTTTTATTACCAATTTATTGCAAAATAAAAAAGTGCCGGTATATGGCACGGGACAAAATATCCGCGATTGGCTTTATGTGGATGATCACTGCTCGGCCATTGACGCGATAATTTCCCGCGGAAAAATCGGCGAAACCTATTTAATCGGCGGCAAGGGCAATAAAGAAAAAGAAATTACTAATTTGGAGTTGGCTAAAAAATTAATTGAACTTTTAGGCAGGGATGAAAGTCTAATTGAATACGTTACTGACAGGCCAGGCCATGATTTTCGCTACGCGATTGATGACCATAAGATCCGTACGGAATTAGAGTGGCAGCCGCAAATTAATTTTGAAGAAGGTTTAAAAAAGACTATTGAGTGGTATAAAATTTAATAAAAAAAGCCCACTATCATATACGGCTAAATTGGCAGTCGTAATGACGGTGGGTTGGAAAATGTGGCCATCTCGGCAAAGATGGCCGACCTATGAAGAGCAATTTCGTAGAGTGCGGTTTTCGGCGTTGAATTCCTCCATGCGGGGGGAGGAAGGTAAGTGTGTCAAAAAAATTTACAAACCGCACTCTATGTAGTTAGAGTATCATAAATAAAAAAAGTGTCAAATATCACTTTATGGAAAATATTTTAGTTATCGGCTCTCACGGCATGCTCGGACAGGAAATGCTAAAAGTTTTTCCGGACGCCGTCGGTTGGGACCGTGAAGACATCAATATCGTAAACAAAACGCAGGTAAAAGAAAAAATAAAAGAACTGCAGCCAAACCTCGTCATCAACTGCGCCGCCTACAACGCCGTTGACGACTGCGAAAACGAAGCCGGCTTTGCCCTGGCAAAAAAAATAAATGGGGAAGCGCTCGGCTATTTGGCTGATGTTTGTTTAGAGCTCAAAACAACGTTAGTTCATTACTCAACCAACTACGTTTTTGATGGCGAGGAAAAACAAGGCTATGCCGAAGACGCCGCACCCAATCCGATTTCAAAATACGGCAAATCAAAATTACTCGGCGAACAAGAAATGTTGCGCCGGCCGAATTTAAAATATTATCTCATCCGCACCTCCAAACTCTTCGGCCGAAAGGGGAATAGCGAACTGGCTAAAAAAAATTTCTTTGACGCGATGATAAAATTATCAGAGAAAAAACGCGAATTAAAAGTCGTGGATGAGGAATTAAGCAACTTTACCTATGCGCCGGATTTGGCGCACGTCACCAAAGAATTATTGAATGGAAAATATCAATCTGGAATTTACCATATAATCAACGAGCAACCGGCGACGTGGTATCAGGCGGCCGAAACGCTGTTTGACATGCTGGGTAAAAACGTTACACTTATTCCAGTATCAGCTGACGAGTTTCCGCGGCTGGCGAAGCGACCACGAAATGGGATTTTATTGAATACGAAATTACCAAGATTGAGAAACTATGAGGAAGCGCTAAGTGATTATTTAAATAAATAATACCCCTCTGCCCTTCGGGCATCTCCCCTTAGTAAGGGGAGAAATTATTCCCCTCCTTACTAAGGAGGGGTTAGGGGAGGTAAAATATGCGCGGTATCATTCTATCCGGCGGCTCGGGCACACGGCTTTCGCCGCTTACAAAAATTACATCCAAACAATTACTTCCGGTTTATCACCGACCGATGATTTATTATCCCTTAAATACCCTAATAAAAGCCGGCATTAAAGAAATCTTAATAATTATCGCGCCGGAGCGGGCAGGGGACTACTTGAATTTATTGGGCAGCGGCAAAGAGCTTGGCTGTAAATTTACCTATGAAATCCAGGATAAGCCGCGCGGTTTGGCCGACGCCTATCGCATTGGCGAAAATTTCATTGACCAGGAAAGCGTCTGCATGATTTTAGGCGACAACATCTTTGCAGATGATTTGAGCGAGGAAATAAAAAATTTTAAATCAGGGGGGAAGGCGTTCGCTAAAAAAGTGCCGGACCCGGAGCGTTTCGGGGTAGTTAAGTTTGACGGACAAATGAAAGCCGTTCAAATCGTGGAAAAACCAAAGGAATGGTTAAGCGATTATGCGCTCACGGGATTATATATTTTTGATAACCGTGTGGTGGAAATCGCTAAAAATATACAGCCCAGCGCGCGCGGCGAAATAGAAATTACCGATATTCAAAATTGGTATCTGGAACGCGGCGAACTGGAAGTGGCGATGGTCAGAGGCGAATGGATTGACGCGGGTACTTTTGAAAGTTTACTGCGGGCGCAAAATTTAGCGAAAGAAAAGCTGGCAGACAAACTTATACTCTGATTTATACTTAAAATTATGAGCGCGATCAAAAAAGCAATTATACCCGTAGCCGGGGCAGGAACTAGATTTTTACCCGCCACCAAAGCCCAGCCCAAAGAAATGCTGCCGATTATTGACAAGCCGGTGGTGCAGTACATCGTGGAAGAAGCGGTCGCATCCGGCATTGAAGAAATTATTTTAGTTACCGGCAGTTCCAAACGTTCCATTGAAGACCATTTTGATTACAATTACGAACTGGGCGCGCTGCTCAAAAAACAGGGCAAAAAAAAGCTTTGGCGGGAAATAAAAGCCATTGCTGACATGGCAAATTTTACCTATGTCCGCCAAAAAGGCCCTTACGGCAACGGCACGCCGATATTAAACTGCCGCCACCTCATCGGTGACGAGCCCTTTGCGGTTATTTGGGGCGATGATTTATTCGTCGGCGAGGGCAAACCGCGGCTGAAGCAGCTTATTGAAACTTATGAAAAATATACCGACCCGATTTTGAGCTGCGTTGAAGTTGATGATGAAGGGACGAATAAATACGGCATCATTGACGGCGCCAAAGTAGAAGAAGATATTATTCAAGTAAAAAATATCGTGGAAAAGCCGGGTCCAAAAAAAGCGCCGTCGCGCTGGGGCAGTATTGGCGCTTACATTTTAACGCCGGACATCTTTCCGCTCTTAGCCAAAACTAAACTGGGCAAAGACGGAGAACTTTGGCTGGTGGACGCCATTTTTGCTTTGTCCAAAAAACGCCCGCTTTATGCTAAAAAAATTCAAGGTAAATTCTACGATACCGGCTCTAAATTCGGCTGGCTGAAAGCAAACATTGATTTTGCTCTTGCCAGGGATGATTTAAAAGGCGAGTTGAGAAAATACTTAAAAACAATTATTTGATGTTCAGTCGCCACAGAGCACGCTGCTCACCCAGCGGACTGACGAAGTAGAGAGAACTGCCGTTTTGGCTCAGGAAGGTGTCACCGGTTGCCTGCCAGTCCAAAATGTCAGTCACGTTCAGGTAATCGCGGTCACCGCGCTCAATGCTGGTAACGGCTGCCGGGGTATTGTACGTGACATACTGGCCGTTTAATAACGCCGAACGAATAGGCCTGCTGATGCGCGTCAGCAGGCTGTTTGTTTTGTTGTCAATGTCGTAGCTCCAAATTTCAAAATCGTTCCAGTACAAAATGGTACCGTCGTTGACGCTGAAATCCCGGACGTTGCTCAATGAACTCTGCAGCGGCACAAACGAGAAAGGGTCAATAACATAGAGCAGCGCGTGCGCCGGTTCATACACATAGAGCAATTTTTCCTGAATGTTTTTAAATTCATACGAGCTGGCACCCGGAATGGAAATGGTTTTCAACGTTTTTAAAGTGTTGCCGTCGTAGATGACGACGGCACTGCCGTCCGGACGTGTTTCCAGCGTGTAGAGACTGCCGTCTTTTTGAAAAAAATCCTGCAGGCCGGCGGCGGTAAAGCGCAGTGAGCTCTTTTTCTGCGCCAGGTTAAACGAATAAATGCCGTTATGGTACAAAAATAAAATGTTGTTGTCAGCGGCATCCCAGCGCACGCGCGCGCCGGCAACGGGGAAGTACCGTCCAAGGTTGATTTCTTTTTGGCCGGTTTCCAGATTATAGACCGGCCAGTTTGCAAGCGTTAACAAAATTTTTCCGTTATGCGGTCCCCAAACAATGTCAAAGTTATTTGTCGGGGTTGCGGCGATGTCCAACGGCAGCGTGTTCAAGCGTCCGGTGTTTAACTCAACGACTATCAGCGATATATCCGTGACGACCGCGAGTTTGCTTTTATCGGGCGCGAGAGCGGTTTTGATGACGTTTTCGTTCACGAGCGGTTCGGGCGCGGATTGTTTCAAGAGCGTCACCGTGTCCAAAACAACGGTTTGCCCCGGGTATAAAATAATTTTTTTATGGTAGCCAAAATAGCCATCTTTGGTTACGGTAATGTCATAGTCGTCGGGCAAAAGGTTATGCAGTTTCAGCGGCGTCAAGAGCGGCTTGTCTCCGTAGAAAAGCGTATAGAGCCAGTTGTACTTTCTTTTATCCCCCAAATGCACCTGCGCGCCGCGGGGGTCGGTTTTTATGATTAAAATGCCGGTGCGCTCAATGGCGCTATTTTTAAAATCAAAATTGTAGCCGGCGGCGTAAAAGAGTATCGCCGGCGTGATAATGAAAAACAGGAGAACGAAAACGATGTAGAGGATGCGGCGGTAAAGAAGCGTCATGTCAGTCAATTTCTTTGATGTCGGCTCCCAACTCCTTTAAACGCTCAATGATGCTTTCGTAGCCGCGGTTAATGGAGTAGAGGTTGCGCAGAATTGATTTGCCTTTGGCCGCCAGCATACAGATGAGAATATTCATGGCCGGGCGCAGGGCCGGCGGGCAGATAATTTCGGCTCCCTTCAGCGCCGTCGGACCTTCCACCACTAAGCGATGCGGGTCAAGCAGTTCAACGCGCGCGCCGAGTTTGCTGAGTTCCGTGGCGTAAATCGCCCGGTTTTCATAGACCCAATCGTGTATGATTGTTTTGCCCTTGGCGCAGTTTAAAATGGGCACGAAAAAATGCAGGTTATCTATGTTAATGCCCGGGTACGGCTGGGCATGAATTTTATCCGGCGGCGCGATTAATTTTGACGGCTGCACAAAAATATCCGCGAGCGCAAATTTCTTGTTTTTTGACTGGTACTCTCTGACAAATTGAATCTTTTGTCCCATGACGCGAAGTTTTTCAAGCTCAATGCGCAAAAAATCAATCGGGCAGTTTTGAATGGTCAACTTTGAAGACGTTGCTATCGCGATGGCGATGAACGCCATTGACTCAATGGGGTCGGGCATAATGGGGTAGTCGGTAACCGGTTTGAGCGCGGCAACACCCGTAATTTCCAAAACTTGCGTGCCAATGCCTTTGATGTTTGCGCCGGCTCTGTTTAAAAAATAACACAAATCCTGGGTCATATAATTTGAAGACGGGAAGCGGATAATTGTTTTCCCCGGGAGCAAAACCGCGGCTAAAATGGTGTTTTCCGTGCCCATGTCGCTCATCTCATACATGGTAAAATCAGCCGCGCGCGCGCGCGTCGCATCCACAGTGATTTCTTTTTTGCTTTCTTTAATTTCTATGCCGAGGTGCGCAAACGCGATGATGTGCGGGTTGAGCGTGCGGATGCCCAGTTCACAGCCGCCCGGTTTGTACATGGTGAATTTTTTCAGTTTGTTGGCGAGCGCGCCGACAATGAGAAAAGACGAGCGTGTCAGTTTGGTCGCCTTGCGGTCAATGTTTTTTAAGTTGACGTGGTTTTGGTTTTCAACCGTCAGTTTGTTTTTGCCGCTCCAAAAAACTTTGCTGCCGATGGAATTCAAAATCTCCATAATGCGCTTGACCTCTTCAATTTCGGGGACGTCAACGAGGGTGGTTTTGCCCCGAATCATGGCCGTGGCGCAGAGGATGGAGACAGCGGCGTTTTTGGCTGATTTTGTTTTGATACTGCCGGTGAGCGGTTTGCCGCCGTTAATAATGTAGTTAGCCATTTTGGCAGATTTAAGATTAAAGATTCCAGTAATTCTGTTTAATATCATACTCTAAAGATAAGCTTTTGTAAATACATAAAATTGACGTACAGCGTATTTTTCGTTAGTATAAAATGGTTAGAACATTATGATAGAGGACTAACTTCATGCCGTCATCGTCTAGTGGCTAGGACACAAGGTTCTCATCCTTGAAACCGGGGTTCAATTCCCCGTGGCGGTACTATAACAAGCATGGCGGGCAGGTCATCCTGAAAAGACGGGTCCGACTCCCGTAGGGGCTACTCGCATTTAAAAAACCACTTCTAAAGAAGCGGTTTTTTGATTGCCTGTTTATCCACAAGCGGCTTCTTTTCAACATTTATAATTGTATGATATAGTATGAACATAATATAAGTTAATATCTTCGTATGGGAAAAAGTGACAGCCGAAAGCGATTGACGATCACGCTCAAAAAAGATGTCGTATCCAAACTTGACGCCTGCATTGACGGCGCGCGCGTGCGTAATCGCTCGCACGCGATTGAATATATCTTGGGGAAACATTTCGCGCCGCGCTTGCAAAAAGCATTAATTTTGGCCGGCGGCGCCGGACTCAAAATGCGCCCCTTCACCTATGAGATGCCCAAGGCCATGATTCCGGTGAACGGCCGGCCGGTTTTAGAATATACCATTGAAAACCTGCGCCGCAACGACATTCGCGATATTACTATTTCTCTTGGTCATCAGGGCAAAAAAATCAAACAGCACTTTGGCGACGGCACCAAGTGGGGGATAAAAATTACGTATTTGGAACAGGGAGAATTAGAAATCGGCACCGCGATGCCGGTCCTGGCGGCCAAAAAACACATTGGAGACAATGTTTTTTTGCTCTACTACGCCGACGTACTGGCGAATATCAACTTTGAAGATATGATTGATTTTCACATCGCCAGCGACGCCGTCGCCACGCTGGCGCTCACATCAGTAAACAAACCGTCCAGCTGGGGCGTCGTGCGTTTGCAAGGAAGTCAGATTTATTCATTTCTGGAAAAACCGGATCCGCGCAAAGATTTGTCCAATATCATCAATGCCGGCGTCGCCATCGTTGAACCGGCAATTTTTTCATACTTTACGCCGCAGACGAAACGTCTGGAAAAAGACGTGTTTCCCAAATTAGTTGAACGGCACAAACTGGCCGGCTATGTGTTTGCCGGACAATGGTTTGACGTGGGAAATCCGGCAAGCTACGAGCAGGCGGTGCGGGAGTGGCGGGGGTAATAATGAAGCACAACTTTAGTCTCTACTGATTGAGTTAAGTAGAGGTTGAGGTGGTTCTTTCTAGACCTTTAAAAATTTAAAATATAAAATCAGGAAAGTGAGGTACGGTATCATGGGAATGGGAATCGCAGGTCTTTTACAAAAAATCGGGGTTAATGGCAACGCCGTGGAGCTACCACACGGCTACCATACGAGAGTTTTTCTGTTGGACGGCAGTGTAATAAAAGTAATTAGCAAGCCCGAATTATCTGATTTGACGCTTGCCAGTCAATTAGCAGATGACATTCTTCGGTACGCGACTGAGCTTGAACGGATTGGTGTTCAATCACCAGCACTCCAAGTTAATCTGGTTGACTACAACGGCAGGTGGAACTTAGTAGTCACCAGTTCATTCTGTGGCTTAGATGTCTCTGAACGATTGAGTCGATCCTCCGTTGAGGATTGCACAAAGATTGCCGACAGCATCTTGACTATGCTCCGTCAATTTTTCCTCAATCCTGTTCAGGGTGGGAGTCTAGAAATTCAGGCTGGGGTTGATCCCAAGCCAGCGAATTTCTGTTTAGACGGACATGGGTTACATTTTGTAGACTGCATGCCCCCGCGAATCCGTCGTAGTGGCATTGCGATTGTAGAATTCCCAGCCCCTGTATCTAAACAAGGATATCAAATGGCGTATTTTCGTCACTTTGATATGAGAGGAATTCTTGCAGTTTTGCAGACACAACTCTGTCGTCTACGACCTGAATTTCGGCCTATGTTCAGACAAATTCTTCGGCAGTTTGCCGAAGAATTTAGAGGTAACGGGCTTGTTTGTTACCTTGACGAATTCGTTGGTTCGCGATTTGTGACCGCCAATACTGCTAACCGTTTGGCGATTATTCATAGCTTGCGTTGCGATGATATGTATGAAATGCGCGATATAGCGTGTCAACTCGCGCTTGAAGATCCTAATGTTGCAAGACAGACAAAAGTTGAAAAAATATTTACCTTATCCCATTTTTATAATGACAAGCCGTCTGTGAAAAACACCGAAGAAATCAAAACTATTCTTCGAAAATTTACAGTACGGTAGGGTATGTTTCTGAAGTCCCGATGATCAAAGTGATCATCGGGCATTTTCTTTAATTGCGGTTAATAATTTTTGAAAAAGTCTTACTGTTAGTCCTCCATCACCCATTTTCAACTCCGGGTGGTGTTTCTCGCCATGCCAATCAGAGCCGCCAGTAACAACGAGAGAATACCGCCGGGCAATTTTTAAACAAAATTTTTTAACTACAGTATTATTTTTTGGTGAATAAATTTCAATACCGTTTAGTCTATTTTCTATTAACTTATTCAGGAGGGTGTTAAATTTTTTATCACCCTCTTTGTCTCCAAACTTTTTTATTAGCTTATCGTGAGTTTCTCCCGGATGAGCCAAAACCGCAACACCACCGGCACGTTGAACGAGGTGAATAGCAACCATGGGCGTCATCGCCCATTTCCCATAAGGGACGTAGGCAACCCCGCCAGTATTGAGCAGTTTCTGAGCTTGCCGTGGGGAAACGTTTAATTGAGGTGCGATTGCCCGGGCAATATCATATTTAGTGATTGCAAGGTTCGTCCCTTTATTTTTTTTAACATCTCTATAGCTGATGTTGGTTATTTTGGCCTCTCGTAATTTTTTGATCATCTGACGCGCGCGTTGGTTATAACCATTAATTGTTTTCTTTAACCCTGCTTTGATGATATGTATGTTAAAATTTTTGGCGTAACCTAAAATATGAACTTCGGTTTGAAATAGCTTTGTACTTATTTCAACGCCCTGGATGTATTGAAGACCAAAATTTTGAGCGAGTTTCTTCTTTTTTTTAAACCATAGCCAGGTATTGTGGTCGGTAATTGAAATTCCCTCTAAACCTCTTTTTTTCGCTAAAAACATGACTCGTTCTATGGGCCAATCACCATCTGAAAGGTCAGAGTGTATTTGTAGATCGTACTGATATTTCATAATTTCCACTATAACACTATTTTTACAACAGATAAAGAAAAAACCTGCCCCTTTCCGGCTCGGAAAAAGGTAGCATCGCGTTGCCAAAAAACATCCCTATTTGTGTATTTTAATGACTTTGACGACAATGAATGCGTGGGGTATACTTTCCGTTATACTTACCCCTTTCTCCCTATGTGCGGCATTGTCGGCTACATTGGCACAACAGAGGCGCGGCCGGTCCTTTTGGACGGCTTGCGTCGTTTGGAGTACCGCGGCTATGACTCGGCCGGCTTGGCCGTGTGGGACGGACAAAAAATTAACTTGGCTAAAATTAAAGGCCGAGTGGCAGATTTGGCCGGACTGTTGCAACAACAATCCGTCAAGGGCACCGTGGGCATTGCGCACACGCGCTGGGCCACGCACGGCGAGCCCACCACGGCCAACGCGCACCCGCACGCTGATTGCAAAAACAATGTTTACGTGGTGCACAACGGCATTGTAGAAAATTACAAAGCGCTAAAAGACCAGCTTATCCGCGAGGGGCACACTTTCCACTCCGAAACCGACACTGAAATATTGTCGCATTTAATTGAAAAGTATCTCACTGGCGCTACGACACTGGAGCAGGCGGTCAGCCGCGCCCTGAAATTCGTCAAAGGCACCTACGCGCTTTTGGCCATTGCAAGCTCTGACCCGGAAAAAATCGTGGCCGCGCGTTTGAGCAGCCCCCTGCGCATCGGCGTCAGCGCGGACCAGGTTTTTATTGCCTCCGACCCTTCCGCTCTCCTGAACTATACCTCCCGCGTGGTAACACTCACCGACGGAGAGCTGGCTGTGATCACCCGCGGCAACTATACGATAACGAGCCTTGAGGACGGGGGAGCGATAAACCGCGAAGCCGAGACCATAGACTGGAACATTGATGAAATTCAAAAGAGCGGCTTTGACCACTTCATGCTCAAAGAAATTTTTGAACAGCCGGAAACCGTTATCAACAGCACCCGCGGCCGTCTCATTCCCGCCGAGGGACGCGCGGTTTTGGGCGGACTCGCCGACGTTGAAGATAAATTGCGGGCACTCAAACGCCTGACCATTGTCGCCTGCGGCACAGCGAGCTATGCCGGCTTGGTCGGCGAGTATATGCTGGAAGAATATGCGGACCTGCCTGTTGAAGTCTGCGTGGCTTCGGAATTTCGCTACCGCAAACCCTCGCTCATCCCGCGCGAAGACGCGGTGCTCGTCATCAGCCAGTCCGGCGAAACCGCCGATACGCTGGCGGCCGTGCGCGAAGCCAAAGCCAAAGGCGTGCTGACATTGGGTATTGTCAACGTCATCGGCTCCACTATCTCGCGCGAAACCGATGCCGGCGTTTACAATCATGCCGGACCGGAAATTTCCGTGTGCTCCACCAAGGTGTTTATGTCACAGCTCACCGTGCTGGCCCTGCTGACCCTGCTTTTAGGCAGACAGCGGCGCATGTCTCTCGTGACGGGACAACGCATTGCCGCCGAACTCGCGGCTTTGCCCGCGCGCATGGCAGAACTGCTTGCGCAAGCTGACCGTATTAAAACAGTCGCTCAACACTGCCAGTCAGCCAAAAATTTCTTTTTCTGTGGACGAAAATACAACTACCCGATTGCGCTGGAGGGGGCGCTCAAGCTCAAAGAAATCAGTTACCGGCACGCCGAGGGCCTGGCGGCCGGCGAGCTCAAGCACGGACCGCTCGCCATGGTTGATGAGCATTTCCCGGTTATTTTTATCTGCCCCAAAGACAGCGTGTACGAAAAAAATATCAGCAATATTCAGGAGGTAAAAGCGCGCCGCGGCCGCGTTATTGCCATTGCGACCGCCGGTGATACCGACATCGCCGCCATTGCCGATGACGTCATCTATATTCCCAAGACGCTTGAAATGCTCACACCGCTTTTGGCCGTGGTGCCGCTGCAGCTTTTTGCCTACTACATCGCACAAAGCTTAGGCGTGGATATTGACAAGCCACGCAACCTGGCCAAGTCGGTAACGGTAGAATAACACTAGGAATTAGAAATTTAATGCTATGAACATTATCCTCTTTGAAACTGAAACAATACAAAAGCTCTATCCCGTAACCTTGGGGCGAGTCGGCTTTGACATTTTGTGCGGCGGTACGACATTGTACGCGCTCCTGCAGCGCGCGTTTGCGACAACTGAAATCACGTGGCGGGTGCGGGATTATCTCACTGACGTGACGAAACTTCGTTTTCCGGTTGCGGCGCCGGCAACGGGCGACTGTCTTTATCTCAGCGCCGCGCTCGCCCCGCGCATTGCAACTATTGATTTGCTCAAAGAAATCATCGCACAGAAAACCGAAACCGTACTCACGGCCGGAGGCGACATCATTGGCGCCTACCTGCGCAAACCGTTCGCTGCCGCAGAAACCGCAGATATTGCCGAAACACTCGCGGCTCTGTCAGTGCCAGCAACAGACATCAGCGTACCGAGACTGCAAAATCTCTGGGATGTTATTTTTGAAAATGAAAAAAATATCGGTGAAAATTTGAAATACCTGGCGCAATTTTTTAACCAGAAAACTGACGGGGTGTACTGCGGTCACAACGTAACGGTTGCGCCTAGCGTTGTTTTTGACACCTCTAAGGGTTCTGTTATTTTGGATGACAATGTCAGTGTGTCTGACTTTTGCGTTCTGCGCGGGCCGCTGTACGTCGGGCCGCAGACCATAGTGCGTTCCTTCTGCGAGCTAAAAGACGGGACATCTATCGGTCCGGTCTGCAAAATCGGCGGGGAAGTTGAGGCCGCCGTCGTGCAGGGCTATGCCAATAAACAGCACTATGGCTTTTTGGGGCATGCCTACGTTGGCGAGTGGGTGAATTTAGGCGCCGGCACGACGAACTCCGATTTGAAAAATACCTACGGAGAGATTAAAATGAAGGGGGAAAAAACCGGACACCAATTTTTGGGCTGCGTCATCGCTGACTACGCCAAAACGGCGGTAGGCGCTCTTATCTACACCGGTAAAGTTATCGGCTTCAACTCCTGCGTCTACGGTACCGCCATTGCGGACGTACCCTCGTTTACCAACTACGCCCGCTACGGCGCAAAACAAATTACCTTTCCCCTGGAACTAGCTCAAAAAACGCAAATAGCCATGTTTTCCCGGCGCAACGTTTCACCAAATAAAGCCTGCCAAGACTTACTCAAGCATATTTTCAGTCTTACCGCGGCCGAAAGAAATGCGGCCGGAGTTCGTGAAGGGGAACTTAATTTTATTGTCTAAAACGTATGCGCGCACTCGTCAAAAAAAAACCGACAAATCCCCCGCAGTGGTACGAGGGGTTAGAATTAAAAGACAAGCCCGAACCCCAGGTCAGCGCCGAGCGTCCGGTGAAACTTAACATTATTTCCGCGGGCATCTGCGGCACTGACGTCGGCATTTATCAAGGCAAAGACGCGCTCGCCAATGCCATGGCTAAATTATCCACTGACGAGGTCATTACCGGCCATGAGTTCTGCGGCCGTGTCGCTGAGTTGCATCCGTCAGCCAGAATTTTTATCGCTCAACTCCTGCTACGCCGCAGAAATACCACGCCGGACGTGATGGCATATTGCCAAGGAAAAACCGTTGATGAGTTGGCCCGCGACGAAAACTTTGAAGCATTTTTGAATAAGCATTTTTACGCCTCGGCGGAAATGCACTTTACCTGCGGCCGCTGCCTGCAGTGCCGCACGGGCCACGAGCACGTCTGCAAAAAAACCATCGGCAAGGGTATGCACGAAGACGGCGCCTTTACCGAGTACATGGTTATCCCGGCTAACCGGCTGGTGCTCTTTGAAGACGGCGAAATTTCTCCTGACATCATCAGCTTCATGGACGCGTTGGGCAACGCCGTTCATACTGCCCAGTCAGCGGATTTAGTCGGCAAAAATATTTTAATCACCGGCGCGGGCGTGCAGGGTCTGGGCAGCTGCGCGGTCGCGCGTCAATTGGGAGCCAACCGCATTTACGTTACGGACGCGCAGGCGGCCGCGGGTGCAGGGAGTGTAATTGATAAATTAGCTATTGCCACCAAGCTTGGCGCGGACGCGGTTTTTAACGTCGCAACCGAAGCCGGTCGGGAGGAGTTGCGCGATACTATCGCTCAAGATACTGATAATACCGGCGTGGATGTGGTCTTTGAAATGTCCGGCAATTATCGGGCGTATGAACAAATGTTTGAAAACGTCAGAATGGGAGGCACGATTTTATTGCTGGGGCTGCCGGCCGGCGCTCTCACAGTTGATTTTTCTAAAAATATTATTTTTAAAGGCTTAACGATCCGGGGAATTTACGGTCGCCGCGTTTTTGACACGTGGGATTTAATGCGCTACTTGCTCGGCAACGGTCTGGAGGATATAATTTTAAAAAGTGGCATCATTACGCACCGGCTACCAATAGCTGATTTTGAAACTGGCTTTCAGGCGCTTATCAGCGGTGAAGCGGTAAAAGTCTTACTCAAACCCTAATTCTTTTTATGTACACAGAACAACTACGCAGCGACATCACCAATGACTTACAAAATCTGCAGGCGCAAGGTAAATATAAAACCGAACGGCTTTTAACCAGCGCGGCCGGACCCGAAGTGGAATTGGACGGCAAAAAAGTTTTGCTGTTTGCCTCCAATAACTACCTCGGGCTCGCCAATCATCCTGACATTATCGCCGCGGCCAAAGAGGGGATGGAAAAATACGGCTTCGGTCTCTCCTCCGTGCGCTTTATCTGCGGTACCCAGGTGCTGCACCGTGAATTAGAAATAAAATTAGCGGCTTTCTTGGGCGTTGAAGACGCAATTTTGTATTCAACTTGTTTTATGGCTAATTTGGGTTTTTTTGCGACGCTCATCAACGAAGGATTTGGCAGTGAAACGTACACCGATGTCATCTACAGTGATGCGCTCAACCACGCGAGTATTATTGACGCTTTTAAACTCGTCAAAAAAGAGCGCGTGGAAAAAAGAATTTATCCGCATACTGACATGGCGGCGCTGGAGACGCTCTTGCGCGAAGATGCGACAAAGCCGTTTCGTTTCCGCTTCATCGTGAGCGACGGAATTTTCAGTATGGAAGGCGATACCGCGCCGCTGCCGGAACTCATTGAATTGGCGCAACGCTACCAAGCATTATTATTTGTTGACGACGCGCACGCGACCGGCGTACTGGGTGCGACCGGCGCCGGCACGCCGGAACACTTAGGCGTGCACGGAAAAATTGATGTCTTGTCCGGAACCTTTGGCAAAGCCCTGGGCGGAGCAGTGGGCGGTTATTTGGCGGGTAAAAAAGAAGTGATTGATTTACTGCGCCAAAAATCCCGCACGTATTTATTTTCCAACTCCCTGCCGCCGGCGGTTGTAACGGCGTCGTTGAAAGCATTGGACATTTTGCAAAAACAGCCGGAATTATTGCAAAAAGTTAAAGAAAACTCAGAGTATTTCCGTCAAAAAGTAAAAACTCTGGGCTTTAAAACGCCGGATGGCCAGCATCCTATCGTGCCGGTCATGCTGGGAGACGCGGCATTGACGCAAGAGATGAGTAAAAAACTATTGGCCGCCGGATTATATGTTGTCGGCTTGTGGTTTCCGGTCGTGCCGGAAGGTACTGCCCGTTTGCGCTTTCAAGTTTCCGCCGCGCACACGCGCGAACAGCTTGACCGGGCGCTGGCAATTCTGGAAAGCGTAGGCAAGGAAATGAAATTAATATAAATCTTACGAATTACAAACCTCTAAAACAATTTATCATCCAGCTTGCGGCTGAAGCCGGCGAGTATTTGCGCAACCGTTTTTATACCTTCAAAAACGTCATCGCCGCGGATACTGGCGCTACGTTCACGAACGTGGACGTGGAACTGGCCGAAATTTTGCGGCGCCGCATCGCTGAAACTTATCCTGAACACGGTATCGTCATCCAGGGCGAAGCTAAAAATTCCTCAAACCGCGAATACTGCTGGTACATTGACCCGCTGGACGGCAGTGGCCATTTTTTGCGCAACATTCCCGTCTACACGGTCAACATCGCCGTGCGGCATAACGGGGAAACTATTCTTGCCGCGGTGAACCACCCCCAGACACATCAGCTCTTTTTCGCCGAACAAGGCGCCGGAGCTTTTCTGAACGGACTAAAAATACACGTCTCCGCACAGCACACGCTCGCCGATGCGTTTGTTTTTTTGGAGCTGCCTGAAAAAAAATTTACCGCGCAGCTTTCCGGGCAAACGTTTGCCGAGCGCATGAGTATCGTGCAGAAGCTGGCGGAGAATGTGCGGCAATTGGAAACATTCCGCATCGGCGCGTTCGGCCAGTGTCTTGTCGCCAGCGGCGCGTTTGACGCCTACGTTGACCTGTCCGGCTCCAGTCAGGCCGTTAGCCAATTCGCCTCCGCGCTCATTGTCCGTGAAGCCGGCGGGGAGATAGTTCATATTGCCAAGCCGCAAAACGGCTTTGTGCAAACCATGATGGCAAACGCCGCGCTCATGCCAATGCTGCAAAAATTGCTGACGGTACGTTAATCTGTAATCTAAAATTTTTTCATGCACTACCTCGCCTACGACCTTGAAACCACCGGCCTTGACCCGAGCAAACACCAGCCTATAGAGATCGGCATCATTAAGATCAATGACCAAACCGGCGACATTGAGCAGTATGATATTTTTATTAAAACCGGCGAGCCGCTGCCGGACGACACCAAACGCATCACGGGCATTACCGACGAAATGATAAACGAAAAAGGCGTGCCCTTGGAAGGGGCAATGAAGGCGTTATTCAAAGTCATGGGCATGCGACCGGACGGCGCGGATACAGACGTAATAATTATCGGCCACAACATCATCGGCTTTGATAACTGGTTTTTAAAAAAATACGCCGAGGCGTACGGATTTGCCTTTCCGGCGCGCGAGCAGTTCTTTGACACCGCTGGCGAATTTCGCGGTATACTCCTAAACGAAGCGCGCTTCGTGCACGAGTGCGATTTTGACTACCATGACCGCATCCTGCGGCTGAACGCCAAAGGCGCTCACTACAATTTAACGGCCGCCTGCGGCTACTACAATGTTCTTATGGACCGCGCCGCGCATCGCGCGCACAACGACTGCCTCTACGCGCTCAAGGTCTTTGAAAAGCAAAAAGGAATGAGCTTGTTAAAATACACTCCCCAGCAAAACGACAATGGTGAAACTAATCACGTTCGTCGCGACGAGAACGGGCAGGGGGCGTTCAACTTTTAGTTCCTACAAATTACAAATAAGATACAAATTTACAAATGCTATGGGCATATTTAAGGAGGAAAAAACGATTGTAGTTTATCCGCAGTTAAGTTATAAAATAGTTGGAGTATTGTTTGAAGTCTATAATAAATTCGGTTACGGTTACAAAGAAAAAACGTACGAAAAAATGATCAGCCGGTACTTTGCTGACGTAGCTATACCGTTCGCGACACAAGTTCCATATCATCTGCGCATTAATGGTGAAATTATCGGGAAATATTATCTTGATTTTTTAGTTGAAAATAGAATTATTCTGGAAATAAAACAGGGTAATTATTTCGCCAAACAAAACATTAATCAAGTTAACTCGTACTTAAAAGTAACTGGTCTGCAGTTAGCTATATTGGCAAATTTCACTCCTCATGGGATAAAATTTATGAGACTCTTAAATATAAAATAAAGCATTCGTAAATTTGTATCTTATTTGTAATTTGTAGGGCATATGCGAGTATTAAAATTCGGCGCCGTGTGGTGCCCGGGATGCATCGTGATGAAGCCTGTTTGGGCAAAAATAGAAGAAGAAATGCCGGAGTTAAAAACGGAGTATTTTGATATTGACGAAAATGCTGAGGAAGCGAAAAAATGGGGCGTAACGGACGAAATTCCGATATTTGTTTTTTTGGATAAAGCCGGCAACGAGTTTGCCCGCAAGAAGGGCCAAATCAGCAAAAAAGAGTTGCTGGAATTTATTGAGGAGAATAAGGAGAAATAAAAAAAGGCGGCTCCTGTGAAAGCGAGCCGCGCGAACTATCATCATTTAAAAATCCATTTTTTCTTTTTTTTGCGTTTCCTGAACAAAGAGAGGAAACGCTTCAAAAAATTCTGTTTAGGAGGAGGACAAAATTTCCTCGCCTCCAAAGCAGAGTCGGGAGGCAAAAAAATCATAATAACCTCCTAATTTAAAGAGATTTTTTTTGTCTCAATGGTTTCCTCTTGCGGCCACCGAGACAAACCCTCGTTTCGTTGCCGCAAAGGCAACTTTTCTTCTTCAGCCGCAGCTGCCTGCTCCTGCAGAGCGAGCAGAGCGAACTGAATGCGAAATAAAATTTTGTCGTCCGGTGACGACGTTTGGATTTTGCCCATTGCCTCAACACCTTTCAATTTTATAAAATTGGTAATGATCTATTCAAAATCCCATCCGGGAATTATTTTTATTATACAACTTTTTCAGAGGGTGGGGGACAGGCCTTACTTCAAAACTTCCGAAACAAGGCCTGTTGGTTTATCGTTCTCTGGAGAAAACAACTTTTTTTCTCCAGTAGTCCAGCCATCCGAAAACGGATAGAACGAGGGCAAGAAAAAAATAAAATCTTGCCCCATCCTGAAGCCATTCGGACGGGATTTTTTGCAAGAACAAAAGTAGTTCTTTCATTTTTCCCTCCAAGGTAAAGTTTTGATATAAAAATAACGTCATTATCTTAATACACTGTTTTTCTATTTTTGTCAACATTTCAACAAAAAAATACCAAAAATAAGCCAAAAAAACTCTGCTCTTGTGAAGAGTCGTTTTTTTTATTATGATTAAGCTACTATGACCTCCAAAGAACTTCGCCAAAAATATCTAGAATTTTTTAAGTCAAAAGGACACTCGGTAATCCCGAGCGCTTCTTTAATCCCGGAAAACGACCCGACAGTTTTATTTACCACGGCCGGTATGCATCCGCTCGTGCCGTATTTGATGGGGGAAAAGCACCCTGAAGGAACGCGTTTAACTGATGCGCAAAAATGCGTTCGCACCGGCGATATTGATGAAGTGGGCGACGCCACGCACCATACTTTTTTTGAAATGCTCGGCAATTGGTCTTTAGGCGACTACTTTAAAAAAGAAGCGATAGAGTGGAGCTGGGAATTTTTAACTTCACCTGAGTATTTAGGTTTAGATAAAAATCGCCTCGCCGTTTCCGTGTTTGCTGGAGATGAAGACGCTCCCTTTGACGAAGAAGCATTTAATATTTGGAAAAGTTTAGGTATTGCAGAAGCCCGCATTGCGAAATTGCCGAAGAAAAATAATTGGTGGGGGCCGGCCGGCGCTACCGGGCCGTGCGGAACGGATACGGAAATGTTTTATTGGACGGGCGACCCTGATAAAGTGCCGGGGAGTTTTAACGACGATCCCGAGGCCTCGGGATGGGTAGAGATTTGGAATGATGTTTTCATGCAATATAATAAAACTAAAGACGGTTGCTTTGAGCCGCTCGCGCAAAAAAACGTTGACACCGGCATGGGCCTAGAGCGCACGCTCGCGGTCATAAATAATTTGAACGACAATTACCGCACCGAACTTTTTTGGCCGATTATAGAAAAAATTGAAAGACTTACAAACTGTCATTCCCGCGAAGGCCATGCCTACCGGCAGGCAGGCGGGAATCCAGAAGGTTATGAAGGTAATGAAAAAGCAATGCGCATAATAGCCGACCACATTAAAGCCGCGGTAATGATTTTGGGCGACGATAGGGGGGTGACGCCGTCAAATACCGGACAAGGTTATGTTTCGCGCCGTTTAATTCGCCGTGCCGTACGTTATGGCAAACAATTGGGTATTACTGAAAATTTTACCGCTGAACTTGCAAAAGAAGTTATAAAAATTTATCAAGATGTTTATCCGGAAATAAAAAGGAATGAAAAATTTATAAAAAATGAATTACATAAAGAGGAAGAAAAGTTTGAAAAAACTTTGGAGCAGGGCTTGAAAGAATTCAGAAAAGGTACAGACGCTTTTACGCTTTTTTCAACTTATGGTTTTCCGATAGAACTTACGAAAGAATTAGCGAAAGAAAACGGGACTGAAATTGACGAACAAAAATTTCAAGAAGAATCTAAAAAACATTCAGAACTTTCCCGCACCGCATCCGCCGGCATGTTCAAAGGCGGACTTGCGGACGCAAGCGAGGAAACGAAAAAATTGCACACCGCCGCGCATTTAATGCTGGAATCTTTGCGGCAGATTTTAGGCGACCATGTTCAGCAAAAGGGAAGTAATATAACGGCGGAAAGATTACGTTTTGATTTTTCGCATCCGGAAAAAATGACGCCCGAGCAAATAAAACAAGTTGAAGATTTGGTGAACGAACAAATAGCCAAAGATTTGCCGGTGCGCTGTGAAGAAATGCCGCTGGAACAAGCAAAAGAACTCGGCGCGACCGGAGTTTTTGAACATAAATACGGGGAAAAAGTAAAGGTATATTCCGTTGGAAATTTCAGCAAGGAGATTTGCGGCGGACCGCATGTGGCGCACACGGGAGAATTAGGCAAGTTTAAAATAATAAAAGAAGAAAGTTCCAGTGCGGGAGTGAGGAGAATAAAAGCGATCTTACTAATTACAAATTAAGTACAAATATACCAATTACGAATACCAGTTATGTTAAAATTCTATAATACTCTAACCCGCAAAAAAGAAGATTTTAAACCCATCAAAAATGATTTGGTTTCTTTTTACCATTGCGGCCCTACCGTGTATTGGACTCAGCACATCGGCAATATGCGGGCGATGGCGCTCTGCGATTTAATCGTGCGGTCATTGGAATATCTGGGCTACAATGTGAAACTCGTGCGTAATTATACGGATGTCGGTCATTTAACTTCTGACGAGGACGAGGGCGAGGACAAGCTGGAAAAAGGCGCGAAGCGGGATAAAATTACGCCGCAGGAAGTCGCGGATAAATACATAAAAGTATTTGAAGACGATATCGCGGCTTTAAATACGAGGCCGGCCGATATCAAGCCGCGGGCAACCGAGACTATCAAAGAAATTATTGAGATGACGCAAATTTTATTGGATAAAGGATATGCGTATCAAACGGAACTCGCGATTTATTTTGACGTTTCCAAGGCAAAAAATTATACGCAATTATCCGGTCAGAATTTAGCCAAAAATATCGCGGAAGCGGGGAAGGGGGAAGTGAGCGACTCGGATAAAAAAAATCCAGCTGATTTCGCTTTGTGGTTTTTTAAAGCCGGCGCGCATAAAAACGCAATGCAGACTTGGGATTCCCCGTGGGGAGTTGGATTTCCGGGCTGGCACATTGAATGTTCCGCCATGTCCAAAAAATATTTAGGCGATATGCTGGATATCCACATGGGCGGCATTGAACACGTTCCCGTGCACCATACGAACGAAATTGCCCAGTCCGAAGCCGCTAATGGCGTCAAATTTGTCAATTATTGGCTCCATAACGAGCATTTGACCGTTAACGGGACTAAGATGGCCAAATCAGAAGGCACGGCCTATTCTTTGGGAGAAATAATGGATAAGGGCTTTGACCCGCTGGCTTTGCGCTATTTATTTTTAGGCGCGCATTACCGCTCCAAACAAAATTTCAGCTGGGAAGCGCTGGACGCCGCGGCAACGGCTTTGCATAAACTGCGCGCGGAAATTTTAGAAATAAAAACAGCGTTGCCCAAAGATTCGGAAGCAAAATGCAATGAGAAGTACCGCGAACGCTTTGTTGCCGCCATCGGCGATGATTTTAATATTCCCCAGGCGCTCGCCGTACTCTGGGAACTGCTGAAAGATGACTCTTTAATCAACACGGAAAAATACGCGACTATCATCAATTTTGATAAAATATTTGGCTTAAAATTAAACGAACTCCGGCCTGAAAAAACCAATATCCCGCTAAACATTCAAGCGCTGGCGGACAACAGAAATAAATTTCGCGAACTCGGAGATTTTGAGCAGGCCGACGCGGTACGGCAAGAGATTGAATGGCAAGGATATGCGGTGGAAGACGGACCCAACGGCACTCTTGTTAAAAAGAAACACTAAAGCTATACTGAAATAACCAGAGAATCTCATTACCCATGCCGCAACAAAAAAATAAAATAAATTTCTTCGCGCTTGCCATCTTATTGACTGGCATTTTGTTATTTCCGGCCTCAACGTTCAGCCAGACCGCGGCACACAATGAAACCGGGGGCAATGCTGATGCGGAAATTCAGGATCTGCAAAACCAAATTACTGAAAAACAAAAAAATCTTGAGGAACTGCAGAAGCGCCAGGCCGAGTATCAGGAGCAAATTCGCTCCGCCCAAAATGAACAGGCTACCCTCAAAAACCAAATTGCCATTTTAAACGCCAACATCAATAAAACCGAGGCTCAACTGCAGGAAACACAGGTCAGTATTGACAAAACCGCGTTAGAAATAAAAAAAGTTACTCTGGAAATAGCTGCGAAGGAAGCCGATATTGCCCAAAAGCGCCAGTATTTGGAATCGCTCCTGCGCCTGATGGCGCAAAATGACGATAAAGACGCGCTGGAAATTCTCTTCACCAACCAATCTCTGTCTGATTTTTTGGAGCAGGTACAGTATCTGCAGAGCCTCAACCAGGACATGGGCACGGTTTTGGAAAAGGTTAAAGAAACAAAAGCCGACCTTGAGTCCCAACAAACCGCTCTGGAGAAAAAAAAGAGCGAGCTTGAAGGCCTCAAGGAAAAACTTGCCGGCCAAAAGGCCGAGGTTGCCGACCAGAAACAAGGCACGCAGTACATTTTGGATAAAACACGCCAGTCCGAGCGCAACTACCAGCAGCTCTTGAGTTCAGCCAAAGCCGAACAGGAGGCGGCGAACGCGGCGATTGTGTCTGCGGAAAAAGCCATCCGCCAAAAAATGGCTGAACAGAACGGACAGGGCAGCCTGCAATTTAACGATAAAGGCTTCATCTGGCCGGTGTCCAAAAATACCGTTACCGCCTACTTTCACGACCCAAGCTACCCCTTTCGCGCCATCTTTGAGCACCCGGCCGTTGACATCCGTGCCGGGCAGGGAACACCGATACGCGCCGCCGCCTCAGGGTATGTTGCCCGAGCTCACGACGGCGGCTACGGCTACAGCTATATTATGATTGTGCATGGGGACGGGCTCTCAACCGTCTACGGCCACGTTTCGCGCATTGACGTCAGTATTGACCAGTACGTGGTTCAGGGGCAGGTAATAGGCCTTTCTGGCGCCACACCGGGCACGCCGGGAGCCGGTCCGCTGACAACCGGCCCGCATCTGCATTTTGAAACGCGCCTCAACGGTATTCCGGTGAATCCATTGAATTACCTGCCGTAACACGCAAGTCTGTCATTGCGAGCGCAACGAGCCCTGCGGGGCGAGTGGAGCGTGGCAATCCCGTCTTTTTTAGATGTTCATGTTGGTTGTTATGTCCGACGAGGTTCACGAACTCATGATAAAAAATATCTGCAGCTACGCCTGCAGACTTTTAAAATATCCGGATTTGAAAGTAAAAACCATGCAGCGCCTGCGTCCCGTAGGAAAAAATAGGGGATACGTCATGGGGCACACGAGCATCGCCTCGCAAACTATTACGCTTGACCTCTACACCGCGCGCCAGCGCAAGCCCAAAAAAATTTCTGCGATTCTTGCAGTGCTCGCTCATGAAATTACTCATCACCAAAAGCCGCCGTATCGGCAGTGGCATCACGGGCGCTGGATTGCACGCCAGCATTTTCCGAAATTTTATACGCAAGTGAATAAGAATATGGGGGAGCTGAAACAAGATGAGCTGTTAGGAAAATACTTCACATAATTTGACAGAATATAAATTTTCTGTTATCCTATAAAATTCTTTTAAAATATCCTAATTAAGGAGGTATAATCATGCTCTACAAACATAAATTAGAGTATGAAAAACAAAAAGCCTCCTTAGTAGAGGGGGCTAGAGAGGCGCTAAAACATGGCATCTCTTATCGTAATTTTAACGTAGGCTGTACCGTGCTTGCCTGGTCCGACCAAAAACAAGAATACAAGGTTTTTGTCGGGGCCAATTTGAAGGCAGGCGCCGGTACAGTGAAAGTTTGCGCGGAACGGGTGGCGATTATGTCAGCTGTTTCCGCGGGCTACAGTTTTATTGCAGCTATCGTAGTGTGCGGTGAGTCGCAGAAAGACGAGGCGAGCGGCATTGAGTCGCCCACACTACATCCCTGTGATGTCTGCAGGGAGACCCTGTATCATCTCATCGTCCACGATGAGAGGTTTGAAACAGTCGTAGAGTTCGACACAATTCTACTGACTGTTCATAAAGATGATACAGGGCGGCAGGAGGAAATGACGTTGCGGGAATTATTTGACATTCATTCCTGCGATTATCTTCTTGCAGAAGAAAAGCCGCAAACATTGCGGCAAATTCTTTTGAAACGAGAGTATTAGTGACGGGTGGAATATTGTTTATTTCCACCCGTTTTTTATTCCCCAAAATTAAAATTATTGCAATAGGGCTTAGGATGACAGCTTTGAGCGGGCAAATTAACGCCGTCCGGGCAAACCGCGCATTGTTCCACGTATCGGCCGCATTCATCCAAAGTTAGTTGTTCACAAGTTACTTCTTTGGCTTTGCCGCAGCCAGCAATGCTAATTGAAAAAAATAATAATAGGGAAGTGATAAATAGTATTTTCATATTTTTTGTTTCTAAATTCTAACTTCTTACTTTCTCATCCTGTTTCCTCCATGAAACTTCCGGTGCACGTCCGCCAATTGTTTATTAGTCACATGCGTGTAAATCTGCGTCGTCACAATATTGCGATGGCCTAAAAATTCCTGCACCAGCCGCAGGTCAACGCCGTTAGCGAGCAAATCCGTGGCGTAAGAATGGCGGAGGGAGTGCGGCGACATCATAACCGGCAAGCCGGCTATTTTTATGTATTTTTTAACGATATTTTCAATACTGCGCACCGACAGCCTTTTATCGCCGTTTTCAGCGCTATTTCTGCTATAAGATACAAATAGAGCTTTATCCATGTCCTCTCGCGAATTAAGGTACTTTTTGAGCCATTCCAGGGCTCGCTGGGAGAAATATACGGTGCGGATACGGCCGCCTTTGCCCTTAACAGCAATTTCCAAAAAATTAACCCCTGGCTTAATTTTTAGCTGGTCGCGGTCAAGCGCGGTTAATTCCGCCACGCGCAGGCCGGTGGAAAATAACGTCTCCAAAATCGCGCGGTCGCGCAGGCCGGGCAGGGTAGAGGTATCAGAGGAGAGCAGGAGCTGTTCCACCTGCTCTAATTTTAAAAAGTTAATTTGTTTGTCTTCTTTGTCGCGCAACAATTTTATTTTATCGGCCGGCAGAGAAATAATGTCTTTGGCCGCAAAAAATTTTAGTAAATTGCGCAGAGCGATGAGATAATAATTCTGTGTGGTTTTTTTTAAAGAAGCAGGCTTGCCCGCCGTAGCTTTAGCGAAGGCGGGGGATTTTAGCGAACTGCCTTGGCGGGCCAGAAATGTCCGGTAGCGGTAAATATGGTCTGCTGTCAGCTGATGCGGTTTTAATGCTAATAAACCATTTTCTTTCAGCCAGTTGCTAAATTTTAAAATAAACCGCCGGTAATTTTCCGTTGTTTTCGGCGATAACCCTAATTCAATTTGGCAGTAGTCCTCAAATGGGGAGGCGGCAGGTCTCTTTTTGTTACTTTCGCTCTTAACTTCAGCTTCATTTTTATTTTGAGGAAGATATTTTATTATAGCTTGCGCGCTGTTTTGCATATTAAATGTAAGAAAGGGGGCGGGTATGCGCTAAAAGAGCTATTGGAAGTTCCTGGGGAGGATCTCCCTTCACATAGTTTGGTGCATAGCCTTAATTTGAATGCGTACCCGCCAATAGTTATTATAGCATAAAAAAAGAAATGTACATAACTTCGCATAATATAGATTAAGAGAAGTTAGCTATATAGAAAAACAGCGATCGCGCGCTGTCAATCCTGAAATCTTATAATATCGTCATTCCCATGATATGCAATTCCGGCATGAACAAAAGCATAATTTTTAGAATTAACAAAAAAATTCCAATGACAAAAATTATCGCGACAATTATTGCCAACGTAAATACCGTTTTAAAAAATTTTTCCATGCCAGTGCCGGTCATAGACTAAAATTTAAAAAATGAGTGGTAGATAGCAACCTCTTGCAAAAATTACTTTTAAGCAATAGGGGAGTCCCCTGCCCTGCGTTAATAGTATAGCAAAAATTTATAAATAAATAAACACACTGCTTACAATGCCCTACTTATAATAAATTTTATCCCCAAAGCGCAAGTCAATATAATTCAATTTTTTCAAATCATTGGGGCTGAATTTTTCCGTACGCAGAATATTTAATTTTTCAAGTTGTTTTTTCAGGTCATTCTCCACGTTGAAATAAACTTGCGGGCCGTCGGTAATGTGCATACGAATAGTTTTTTCCTGCTCGTTTATCAAAAATATGCCGTCGATAGCCGTCTCCCCCGCTTTTGTTTCCTGAGTCAATGCAAGACAGAACAAAAGATACGTCTTATTCAGGGAAACTTTTTTTGTCAGGCCGCTCAGGCGGATGAGCGGCTGGTCAATCTCCTTTTTTAAAACGATAAACTGCTGCGCATTCAGGGCCAGACTCTCCACTTCGGCCAAAACAGTAAAATCAACATCAATGTAGTAGTAGCGGTCATTTTCCGACCAGACCGCAGCCGGTGTTTTTTCGGTAAAACTGACAGTAAGCGTGCGCGGCAAGTCTTTGTTGACACGCAAGTCAGCCACGTTGAAATTTTGAAAAATTTCATTTTTGACCTGCCGCTTGCTCAAGGCGAAGATATTTCGCTGGTTTAAAAAAAATAAGCGTTTTTTCTGTAACTGCGCGTCAATGATGCTGTAAATTTTGTGCTCGTCGATGAGTTCGGCGCCTTTGACGATAACGTTGTTAATTGTAAAATAGGCGTTAAAAAACAGCACCCAGATGAGCGCCCCCGCTATCAGCAGCGCGGCTAAGGCGAGCAGTTTTGTTTTGAGTGAGAACCGGCGAATTTTTTTGCGCCGCCGCCCGAAAAAAGGATTCTGATAGCTGCGCGGCGAGTAAATCCGCGGCGTGCGCGAATACCTCCTCATAGGCTTAGCTATTTTTTCTTTTGAATAATTTTGAGACCGCCCGGCAAATACTTTTGCAAAACTTTGGGAATCACGATGCTGCCGTCAGCCTGCTGAAAGTTTTCCAGAATGGCGATAGGCACGCGAGTAAAGGCCATGGCGGTGCCATTTAAGGTATGAACTAATTTTACAGTGCCATCCTCATCTTTGTATTTGATGTTTAAACGTCTGGCCTGATAATCCGTGCAGTTGGAGCAACTGGTAATTTCTCCCCAATCATTTTTCATCGGCAGCCACGCTTCCAAGTCGTATTTACGGTAAGCCGGCCCGCCCAGGTCGCCCGTGCAAATATCCATTACGCGAAACGGGATGCCTAGCTCGGAATAGATTTCTTTTTCTATTTCTTTGATTTCCTGATGCATCGCTTCCGACTGCTCCGGCGCGCAAAACACGAACATTTCCACCTTGCTAAACTGGTGCACTCTGTACAGGCCGCGCGATTCTTTGCCGTAAGCGCCGCCTTCTTTGCGGAAACAATGGGAAAAACCGGCGTATCGTATCGGCAAATCTTTTTTGTCCAAAGTTTTATTCGCTAAGTATCCTCCCAAAGTAATTTCAGCCGTGGCGATGAGTGCGGCATCTGCACCGGCTATTTCGTAAATTTGGTCTTCGTTGCCGCGCGGGTTGTAGCCGGTGCCTTTCATGGCAAAATTTCGCGCGATATCAGGTGTTGAAAACGGCGTGTAACCTTTGGCTGTCAATTTCGCCAGCGTATATTGTATCATCGCAAATTCAAGTAGCGCCAGCTCATTTTTTAAATAATAAAAACCGCTGCCGGAAACAACGGCAGCTGTTTCAAAGTCCAGCACATCCAAATTTTTTCCCAATGTTATATGATCTTTTGGCTCAAAAGCAAAACTGGTCGGCTCCCCTACCCGCTCAATTTCTACGTTCTCCGAATCATCTTTGCCCAGCGGCACGTCAGCATGAATAATATTGGGTACTTTGTCCAAAAGTTCCGCATAAGCAAATTCAATTTTTTCAAATTTCTTTTCTTGCACAGCAATATCGTCTTTGAGCTTTTTCCCCTGCTTGATTTGTTTAGGACTCGGCTTGCCCCCCTTCCCCGCCTTCGCCAAGGCTTCGGCGGGCAAGCCTGCGCGCGCTAACTCATTACGCTGGGCGCGCAGTTCATCAATTTTTACTTGCAGTCCCCTTCTCTCCTCGTCTAATTTCAATAATTCATCAATATCAACTTTGATATTTTTATTTTTAGCCGCTTCCCTTACTTTATCCTTATTTTCGCGGATGAATTTTATGTCCAGCATATTTATTGTCTGCTAATTGTTCGTATTAGTAATTGGTATAACATTAATAAAATACTTTGAGAGGGTGGGAACTTACAGCATCAGTTCCCTAAAAAGATAAAAGAGCAGCGACTAATTAAACCTAGTTGACTAAATTATTGATATCGCCGTTGCATCTTAGAACCTTGATACATTGTTTGATAAGGTTCAAAGAATCGTCCGCCATTGCTTTTATTTCATCAATATACGACACGTATTCAGGTATGGGATTGAACAGAAATATTTTTTTATCGTGCACGTGCGCGAACCCCATTTCCATCAACGTGTTGCCGCCGATGTAATTGGGTTTACCATTTTTCTCTAAGTTTAAAACCAAGATGGCGTCGCTACTTACAATGCTATTATAATACCATTTGATAAATCCATATTCGCGTTTGACCTTATCGTGCTCGCGTTCTATGCGCTCTGATAATTCCGGCATTTCGCCAGCAGCTAATTTTTCGTAATAGGGATGTATAATTGCCTCATGGCCCATTGCTCTTAATTTATCCCTATATTCCACCTTTTCTTTACGGAAGCTGGAGCTGCCGACGATGGTAATTTTCATAAACCTTACAAATTACTTATTCTTTATTTCCTGTTCACTGTTCGCTATTTTTGGCCGCACCAACGGAAACGTCTGGCAGTCACGCAGTGTTTTATCGGACAAGAAACTAAAGACGCGCTCGGACATGCCAAAGCCGCAGGTCGGCGGCATACCGTACTCCAGAGCTTCCACGAACTCATAATCAGCCATTTGCGCCTCGTCATCGCCGGCGTCGCGCAGTTTTTGCTGCCCGGCGAAACGCTCGCGCTGGTCAATGGGGTCGTTTAATTCTGAATAACCATTGCCCAGTTCCGAACCGGCAATGATGGGCTGGAAACGCTGAACGGTCTGCGGACGAGCTTCATTTTGTTTTGCCAGCGGCGAAACGACAATTGGCACGTTAACCAGAAAGCCGGGCCCGGCAATGTCTTTGCGGCAATACTTCCACAAATTATCAATGCCGCGCGTTATGTTAAAGCCCTTGTTATCGTAAGCAATGTCAAGCTCTTTTAATTTCTTTTCGATGTCCTTTACACTTGCTTTCGCAATATCAACTCCAGTACGTTTTTTGATAATTTCCGTGTAGTCATAGCGTTCCCATTTATTCCCTAAGTCAATGGCAAAATTTTTAATGCTAAATTTCAGGGTGCCGAACACCTCTTTGGCAACATGCTTAAACATTTCTTCAACGAGCGCCATGCCTTTTTCATAATCGGCGTACGCCCAGTAAAATTCCATCTGCGTGTAGTCTTGCGCGTGTTCGGCGCTGATGCCTTCGTTGCGGAATATTCTGCCGATTTCAAAGGTTTTTTCAAAGCCGGCCACCATCAGACGCTTCTGCCACAGCTCACCGCAGGAAATGCGCAAGTAGACGTCAACATCCAGCGCGTTGTGGTGCGTAATAAACGGCCGTGCGTCCGCGCCGCCGGTCGTTGTTTCCAATACCGGCGTTTCCACTTCTGCAAATCCTTTTGCGAGCAAAAAATTGCGTACCGCCTGCCAAAATTTTCCTTTGCGTACGATAGTTTCACGCAAATCTTTATTTAATAAAATATCAAGATAGCGTTTGCGCAGTCGCTCTTCCTCGTCTTTGAAACCGAAATGCTCGTCGGGAATTTGGCGCAGGGCTTTGGCAAGCATTGTCCATTTTGCAACGGCAATGGAATTTTGACCGGTTTTGGTGACGAGCGTTGTGCCCTCTATTCCAATAAAATCACTGGCATCAACCGTGCGGGTGAAGAGTTTAAAATCCTCGGTGTCCATGTCTTTTTTGTTAAAAACAATCTGGATGCGGCCGGTTTCATCTTCCAGATCGCCAAAAGCCAAGTTGCCGTGCAGGCGCACAGAGCGCAGACGGCCGGCCACGTGAAACGTTTTTTTTGCCTGCGTCAGTTTTTTAAAATCACGCAGTACCTCGCTGATACTGCAGTCGCGTTCCGCGCGCGCCGGATACGGATTAACGCCCGCTTGTTTGAGCATGTCTAATTTTTTGATTCTATCTGTATATTCGCTTTTTTTCTCTTGCATAAAATTGATGTTATTCACTGTTTTATTGTACTCTATGACACTTTTTGTGTCAAAAATCAGACTAAAAAAACCCGCCCGCGGCTTCGGCGGCCACGAGCGGATTTTTTTCGTTTTGATATCGCAAAAATTATTGCTGTTGAAGCGGCATCTTTGGCTCCGGCATTTTTTCCACATCTTCTATGCTCTGCGGGACATGAACTTCTGGCTCCGACAGCGGCGTTGCTGCCGATTGAGCCTGCGGCATGGCCGGTTCTTGCGGCATCTGCATCGGCGTTTCTTGGCCTTTTCCAAAAAATTTTGCAAAAAAATCTTTCAATGCCATAGTGGTAATATTAATAAATAAAGCGATTTTTCTCCCTTATCGTTTAGTATATACCCTAAGTTCAGACGCGCAACAGAGTTATCCACAGTATTAAATTAGCTTCGCATTTAACACTGCAAGCAGCTAAATGCTTCTAAGCCAATCGGCCATTATTTTTGTCAGCTTTCTTTGCTGACCGCTAAAACCGTGGTCAGCGCCGGAAATAATTTTGTAGGAAAATTCAAGCTTTAATTTTTGCAGAATTTCTACCACGCCGGGCACGTCTCCCCAGCAGTATTCATCTTTGCCGCCGTACACGACAAGCGTTGGTTTTTTTATTTCTTTGAAATAACGAAAACGCGGCTTGCGGCTTAGCTTGATTTTACGCATGGTTTCATAGAACGGAAACGTGTTGTAGTCGCCATCAGGATTGGCAATATCATAGAATGCTTGATGCGAAAACAATAGTTCAGGAAATATCTCTTTTATCAACTCTGCTCCCCTGCCCTGGCGCGTGTTCGTTTGTGCCCGCTTGAGCAACGCGTAAAAACGTTTGCGGCCGAGCTGATGGTAGTAGATACCCGTGTCATCGCCGCCGGAGAGTAAAACGTAGCCGGAAATTTGATTGCGCGGCTTGTAGTGATTGTAAACGCAAATTTTATTCGCGCCGGTTGAAGAGCCTATGAGATAAAACGTGTGGTAGCCGCGCTGGCGCAAAAAGGCAATCACACCGTCAATGTCAGATACGCAATCGCGGATTTTTTCGTACGCCATGCCGCCGTAGGTTTTAAAATTTTTTCCGGATTTTTTGTAACGTAAACTTTTTAGCAAATGCGCGCCGCGGTTATTAAAAAATAATAGCGCTACGCCCAGTTTCGCAAACGCTGGTACCCACTCGGTAAGCTGGTCATCATGGTAAAAAACTGACGAACTGCCGTTTCCGTGCAAATAAATCGCTACTGCTCTTTTCTTTTTCGGTTCGTACAGAAGACCGGGCAGTGTGAAGTGGTCGGGGGTTTTTATTTGAACAAATGTTGGTTCTAACATAACATTGCTATCGCGCTTTCAACTCGCCGCAAACTTTCATTTTTGCCAAGCACTCCCATTATCTCAAAAGGACCCGGGCTGTTTTGTTGACCAGAAAGCGCTACGCGCAGGGGCCAGAGTACTTCGCCGTTGGTGTAATTTTTTTCTTTAATAAAACTCAACATTTCTTTTTCTAAAGTATCTCGCTCCCATTTTTTAATTTCCATTAGTTTCTTCTTAGTTTCCATTAGTTTCTTCTTAGTTTCCGTAGCATTCGCTTTTTTCCAAATCAAGAGTTGCGCATCGTATTCCAAAATATCTGAAAAGAAAAATTGCGTAGCGCCAACGATATCCGAGAGTTTTTTCAACCGCTCCTGCTCTAAGGAAATTACTTTGGTCATGTATTCGTCGCTGTAGTTTTGCAGCGCGTCTCCGTAGATTTCCGCCAGATACGGCAAACAGAAATCAAACAACTGTTTTGCCGGCAATTTTCGCAGATACTGCCCGTTGATGTTATCTAATTTTTTATAGTCAAAAATCGCGCCGGACTTATGCAATTTATTTACGTCAAACTGCTTTATTAATTCTTCCAAACTGAAAATTTCCTGCTCGGTTCCAGGGTTCCAGCCTAAGAGCGCAATATAATTTATCAGCGCTTCCGGCAGATAGCCTTTGTTTTTAAAATCCTCCACCGAAACATCACCAGTTCGTTTTGATAATTTCTTTTTGTTTTCTCCCAAAATATTGGGCAAATGGCAATAAACCGGCGGTGTCCAACCGAACGCCTGATATAACAAAATATGTTTGGGCGTACTCGGCAGCCACTCTTCACCGCGCATAATGTGTGTTATTTCCATTTCATGGTCATCAACGACTACTGCGAAATGATATGTCGGAAACCCATCAGATTTGATTAAAATTTGATCATCTATAGCGTATCTATAAAAACTTAAATCACCCCACACTAGATCCTTAAATTTAACGGGGCGCTCTTTATCCTTACCTAAAATTTTATCAGTATCGTAATATGGCACCTTCATTCTTATTACATACGGTTTTCCATCTGCTAAATTTTTTTCAACAATATCTTTATGCTTTTCGTTTAGCTCTTTGCATTTTCTATTATACATAACTAATAAATTATTCTTCTGTTGACTTGCTCTCATTTCTTCCAATTCTTCCGACGTGCAAAAACAATAGTAGGCCTTGTCTTCGTCAATGAGTTGTTGCGCGTATTTTTGGTAAACTTCTAGCCGCTCTGATTGTATGGCTGGCTCTCCGTCCCAATTTAAATCCGCCCATGTCAGCATCTCAAAAATTTTCTCTTTTGCTCCTGGCACGAACCGAGCGCGGTCAGTGTCCTCAATGCGCAACAAAAATTCGCCGTCATTTTGTTTGGCGAATAAATAATTATACAGCGCCGTCCGCAACCCCCCTATATGCAACATGCCGGTCGGGCTCGGCGCCATGCGCGTACGGATTTTTGGCTGCTTCATAAATTTTTGTACGTGTTCTCGTTTCTAAACCTAATATCATCAAGTTTAAATTTCCCATCTTGATAATGAAAAATTATTCTGAATTTCATAATTCTTACGCGATAATAAGCAGATTCTTTTATTTTTTTAATATCTAAATGAGCCACCTCATTCTTCCTTAACAGTATTAATAAATCATTAAGAGTCGCTCTCTCTTTTTTGGTGATCTTTCTAAATAATTTTTCTATTTTATCCATCAATTTTTTTGAGAACTTTCAATAATTCCTCCGCTGAAATTCCCTTGCCTTTATTATCTCTAACAGCATTAAAAATGACTTTGTCTCCTTTTTTTTCGTCTCTTTTTATGATTGTTTCCAAATCAATCGGCTGGAGTGTAATTGTATCACCTTGACATTTTAAAATAAATTGATTGGTATCAAATTGTTTACGCCAACTCATAGGAATGGTGATTTGCCCTTTGCTGGTTGCCTTGACGATGGTGGTCATAAAGAATAAAATTAGTAAGTAAGAATTTCTTACATTCTTACTATAGCACGGCCTCTTAACTTGTCAAACTACGCTCCGGTTACTAAATACACGTTGTAAGCAAATGAAACTACGAGGACAATCGCCAAAATAATTAAGGCGATGGTGAGGTTGCGCACGCGCTTGTCTTCTTTTTGTTTTTCTTTATTCAACAGCGCGCTCGTGATGTCATTGGCAATGTAGAGGTATTTTTTGAGTTGCCAATTTGATTTGCGGTGAAAAAAAATCATAATTTCTCCTTCTTTATAATTTTTTAAATTTTTCCATAAAAATTTTTGTCGCTTCTTTGCGCACCGGATGCACCGCGTCAACAACGTCTTCCAGAGCAACCCACTTCCAGGCGCGATGGTCCCAATAATTTATGGTAATCTCACTGTCCCGTCCAGTAAATTCGGCAACGAAGAGTCCCTGCTTTTGTCCTCTGTAACCGCGAATTTTTTTGGCTAATACGTTTGCCCTGCCTGTTTCCTCACCAAAGTCATAATAATACAAATTTTTAAATGTCGCGATTTTTTTAAATTTGTCTGTGCCGATTTCCTCACGCAGTTCCCGCGCGCCGGCACTTGCTAAATCCTCACCGTCCGTTCCCCCTTGCGGCAGTTGCCAATGGCCGGTTTGATCGCGCCGTTCAGCTAATAATACTTTGATTTTGCCACCTTCACGTTTAAAAAGCAAGCAGGCCACGTTCGGACGATACAAAAACGGTTTGACAAAACGCCACTTGAAAAATTCATACGAAAATTTTACAACCGCATTAAAAATGCGCGGCAGGCGCTTTCGCGGCTCCTGCAATAACCGCCAGAGCCATTCCATTCCCAATAATCTGAAAACTTTTGGCGCGCGTTTTATTTTGCCGCTGATAAAATCAAAACTGCCGCCCACGCCCATCGCTATTTTTACAAAAGATGATTGCATGGCTCCCCTCCCCTTGCCAATGAGAGCGTGCCAAATCCACTTTTCCTGCTTGCTGTGTCCAAACGCCACAAAAATTATATCCGGCCTTGCTTCGTTTATTTTTAATTCTAAATTTTTATTTTGCGGTTCACCTCTTGTCCATAAGCCGTTTTTAATCTCCCACTCACCGACTCGCAAGCCGATTTCTGCGCCGGCAATTTTTAACTTTGGATAAAGATTTTTCAATTTGTCAGCCGCTTGTCGCGCCACTCCTTCCCCGCCGCCGAGCAAAAATATTGACTTGCCTTTTTGTTCGGCTATTTCACAAATATCAAAAATTAAATCAATGCCGGAAATTCGCCTGATAACTTTTCCCATTGCCAGAGCAGCCAAACTTAAGCCGACTCCGTCCGGCACCGCGATGTCAGCTTTATTTAAAATGTAAAAAAATTCCTCGTCGTGCTGGGCCGCGAGCAGGAATTCCGGATTGGGCGTAACAATGTAATGGCCATCACCTCCCTGCGAGGCGGACGATAAAAACGAAGAGATTTTTTGTAAAATCTCCCGCTTAGAATCAGTTGAAATGTTAATGCCTAAAATGTTTATCATTACTATACTATTTGTGATTTGTGGTTATTCGTTTTGTATTAGTTTAGTGACCATATCTCACATACTGCACTTCTTCCTGCAATTGAATGCCGAATTTGTCGCGCACTTGCTGTTTGATGTAACTGATAAGCTGAATGACGTGATCGGCTTTGGCCGTGTCGTCAACTTTGACAATGAAGTTGGCATGCTCGTCGGAAACTTTCACGCCGCCGATTTGATATCCTTTCAAACCGGCTTTGTCAATGAGAAAAGCGGAACCGAGCTTACCGCCTTTGATTTTTGCCTCAAGTTCTTTCGTTTCTATAGTTTCTATTAGTTTCTTTTTAATTTCATCAGTAATAATGATATTTTTAAACGTGCAGCCGGCCGAGGGCAGGCAGGGCTGGGAATTTTTGCGATACGCTATGCGTTCATTCATTTCTTTCTCTATACTCGCTCTGTTCCCTCTTTGCAGCTGAAACGTCGCGTTCAGAATAATTAAATTTTTATTTTTTTTAAAAATGCTCTCGCGATAGTCAAACGAGCACTCGGCGTTTATCAATGTTTTTACCGCGGTGGTTTCGCTGTCCAAAACTTCCACACTTTTAATAATTTCGTGAACGCTCCGGCCAAAAGCGCCGGCATTGCCGCGCGCCGCGCCGCCGACCGTGCCCGGAATACCTGCGCCCCACTCCGCGCCGGTCAGAGAATTTTCCTTGGTAAAATTGACAAAATCCATCCAGCTTGCGCCGCCTTCGGCTTTGATAAATATGCCGCCTCTCCTCTGTAGAGACGCATTGCAATGCGCCTCTACATATTGTGTTTCTACGCTGATGTTTTTGTTTTCCGCCTTGATAACCAGGCCGTCAAACCCGTCGTCGGCAATCAACAAATTACTGCCGCCAGCCAACAAAAATATCTCCAAATTCAATTCTTTGGCCGCGGTGACGGCTCTGACAATATCATCAGATGTTTTGGCAATAAAAAAATACCGCCCCGGCCCGCCGAGTTTAAACGTGGAATACTGCGCGAGTGCAACCTTTTCCTGTACGCTGTTGCCCAGTTTTTCCTGTAATTTTTCCAATATTTGCATGCCTACACTATACCATGACTATACGAAAATTCAAATGACACTTTAATCAACGTCTCCTAACTGTTGCAAATGCAAAAGCCGCGCATACATGCCGCCGCGTGCATCTTTGAGCTCGTCATGACTCCCCTCTTCAACCAGTTGTCCGTTTTCAAAAACTAAAATTTTATCGGCGTGCCGAATTGTTGAGAGCCGGTGGGCGATGAGAATAACCGTGCGCGAACGGGCTACGCGCTCCATGGCTTCCTGAATCAATTTCTCTGAGCGTGAGTCAAGGTTGCTCGTGGCCTCGTCAAAAATTAAAATCTTGGGGTCGGCTAAAATGGCGCGCGCGATACCGAGACGCTGGCGCTGGCCGCCGGAAAGTTTAATGCCGCGCTCCCCCACCTCGGTGTCGTAACCGTCTTTGAGATGGTGGATGAATTCATCGGCGTTAGCGATTTTGGCCGCGCGCTTTACCTCGGCAAACGTCGCTTTTGGTTTGGCATACGCGATGTTGTCGCGCACGCTGCTGTTAAAAATTTCCACCTCCTGCGGCACGATAGCGATGGCCGAGCGAAAATGATAGAGGTCATATTTGCGCAAGTCAATGCCGTCCAAGAGCACCGCGCCTTTCTGCGGGTCGTAGTGGCGGTATATCATGCGTACCACGGTTGTCTTGCCGCCGCCGGACGGGCCTACGAGCGCAACCGTTGACCCTTCTTTGACGCTAAAATTCACATCTCTCAACGCCGGCTCGTGGCTCTCGTCGTAGGCAAACGTTAAATTTTCAAACGCAATTTCACCGCGGATATTTTTTGGTTTCAGGCCGTGTGCTGAATTTACTATTTCCGGCCGCTCGTTGGTAACGCTCATGAAGCGGTCAACGGCCTCGGTGCCCTCTTCAATTTTGTCGTAGAAGCGTGAGAGCCGGTAGAGTGAAAAGTATGCTTTTTCCGACAAAGTAATAATGAAGACTAACGTTCCAATCGTCACCTGCCCGATGGAAACTAAATAAATTCCTAAGAGCAGTATGCTCACGCGGCCGGTATCAATGATGAAATTTCTGCCGACGTTTGTGCGCAGGAGCGAAAACCACTCTTTGAGTTCATTGAAACGCACCATTGACTGGATGTGTTCATACTCGCGGGTTTCACGTTTTTCCTGCACGAATGACTGGACAGTATTGATATTGATAATGGACTGTCCGAGTTTGCCGGAAGCATCCTCGTAGTCTTTGTAGCGCTGCTTGCGGATGGGATAGAGTTTTTTGTTGACCCGATACGTCACCAATATGAACAAAGGCGCAAATAATAAAAATGATACGCCGAAACGCCAATCCACCACTAACAAAATAACAAACGTGGCGACCAACTGGATTAAAGTCGGCACGACCTCCCAAGACAGGTTCGCCAATAAGTCGTCAATCTTATCCACGCCGCGCTGAATTTTGGTAATTTTGTTGCCGGTATTTTCGCGCTCATGATAGCTCAACGACAGCGAAACTAATTTCTGCTGGGCGCGCACCGGCAGATAGTACTCTATTTCAATGAGCGTATTAAAAATAAGCCGATCTCTGATATAGGATACGAGTGAGCCGATTTGCTCGCTGATAAACATGCCAACGATGAGCAAGAGCAGCGTCTGCACTTTCTCCACATCAAAACTGACCAAGCCGTCAATGATGAGCTTGAGAAAGTAAGGACCAACTAGGTTGATGCACTCAAAGAGGAACAGCCAAAAAAACAGCACTTTGAATTTTTTGTGCGAGAGGTCCAAAAGCTGCCATAATTTTTTCCAAAAACCGGACATATTTTTGCTATTTTTCAAACGTAATGAAAAAGAGGCGGTTCGTCCTCTCTGTGTAATAATACGGAAACGTTAGGAAAAACGTTACACATTCCTACGAATTGTGCAGGATATCCCAAACACGAAATGTATCCCCCGCCCCCATAAGTATTACTACGTTATTTTTGATAGTGGATTGCTGCAATGTTTTTGCACACTGCTCCATACTTGCTATGAAATGCGCGTTTTTTATTTTTTTTGCTAAATCCTTGCTCGTTACCGTGCCTTTTGTTTCACGCGCTGACGCGTAAATGGGCAAAAGAATTACTTCATCGGCGTTAGTAAAACTTTTAGTAAAATCATTGAACAACACCTGCGTCCGGCTGAACGTGTGCGGCATAAAGGCACAAATGATTTTTTGGTGCGGATACTGCTTCCGCAAGGCAAACAGTGTCGCCTGAATTTCGGTCGGATGATGGGCGTAATCATCTATAAACAAAGCGCCATGATATTTTCCTAAAATTTCCATCCGCCGCGCCGTGCCTGTAAATTTTTCTAAAGCTTTTTTTATTTTAGTTAAAGAAATTTTTAACTCCAAACACACGGCAATGACGGCCGTGGCATTTTTTACATTGTGCTCGCCGATTAATTTAATTTTAAATTCACCCAAGCTTTTGTTGCCCTGCCAAACTTTAAAGTATTGGTAATTATTTTTAATATTTAATATTGAACCCTGCCCACCGGCAAGCAAGTATTTAATATTTATTTTACTCTGTGCGAATGCGCCGTATGTTATTATGTTGCACGTACATTGCTTGATTACTTGCGCCACATTTTTATCATCAGCATTGGCTACTACAAACCCATTTTGAGGTATTTTCTTAACAAAATCTGCAAATGCCTTGCGGTATGCGGCGGGCGTTTTGAAAAAATCCGGGTGGTCGTAATCAATATTATTTAATAAAATAATTTTCGGCCGGTATAATTTTAATTTATTTTGATACTCATCCGCTTCAATTACCATTAATTTGCCTTTCCCCGTTAACGCGTTGCCCCCAAACTGCGGCACAGCCGAGCCGATAGCGGCGGTTGGTTCTACTCCGGCTTGCTGCAATACAAAGGCGAGCAGCGCCGAAGTTGTTGTTTTTCCGTGCGATCCGCAAACCGCGATGCCATACTTTTGGTTGAAAATTTCCGCAAGCGCTTCGGCCTGCGTTAATAGCGGCAATTTACGCTTAATCGCCTCCGCTACTTCCGCATTATTTTCCGCTGTGTAAGCGCCGGAGCGGATTACCAGTTCGGCGCTGGCGGGAATGTTAGCAGCGGCAAAACCTTCCACAAAATAAATTTTCGCGCGTTTTAATACTTTATCGGTAAAAAATTTCTCCTGCGTATCAGAGCCGCTTACAATTTTTCCCTGCGCTTTCAAAATCTGCGCCAGCGCGGTCATGCCCACGCCTTTGATGCCGATAAAATAAATATTCTTTGCTTTTTTTAGTTTTTTTGTTTGTGCTTGCATTTTTAAAAAATTAAGCTATAATTAAACTGGGCTTCCAACCTCCGGGGTGAGTAAACCATCAAAATTTGATCTTTTCGAGGTTTTCTCATCCCCATTCCGGGCGGGAAAGTTAATGGTCCCTTTTCCAATAGACCCTACTTTCCCGTCCATTTTTTTTAATTTACCCCATTAAATCCTAAAAAACTTTTAATTTTCTAAAATAATTTTTGCCAGCGCTTTTTCCGCGCCTTTTTTCATAATTTTTTTAATATTATCCCCATACTCTTTCTGCCGCGCCGTATCTGCCAAAAGTTCTCTGATTTCTTTGACGAAAAACTCCGGCTCCAAAACCGGCTGGTCCAAAACTAATGCCGCGGTTTCTGATTCCAGTAACGTCGCATTCGCAACCTGATGCGTGTGCGGCATGGCGATGATAATACTGGGCTTGCCAAAGTAAGAAAGTTCGGTAATAGTTGCAAGTCCCGCGCGCGCAATAACTAAATCAGCGCGTTGATACGCCGCGAGCATTTTGTCATACGTAAAAAATTCGTCAGGATAGTAATTTTCATAATTCGTACCCAACGGCAGCTGCTTGCCCTTACCTGTTAGATGTATCACCTGGCAAAATTTCGTCAGTTCCGGCAAACTTTCCACCACTAAATTATTAATAAAAACCGACCCTGTTCCCCCGCCCATTACCAATAATACCGGCAAATATTTCTTTAAACTAAAAAAATTATTTTTGTTATTAATTCTTAATTTATAATTCTGAATTCTGGTTGGATTACCTGTCCAGCGTGCCTTTTTGCCGTAATCTTGCAATGATTTTTTAAATGTAACGGTTGCCGCCTTGGCAAAGGGCGCCATCAGTTTATTTGCCAGCCCCGGCGCAACGTCCTGCTGGTGGACTAAAATTTTTATGCCCAAAAGCCAGCCGGCCCACACGACCGGCACGCTGACAAAACTGCCGCTGGTTAAAATCCATGCCGGCTTAAATTTTACCATAATAAAAAAAGACTGAACAAAAGCGCAAAATAAAAATAGGGGCGCGAACAATGTCTTGAGGGAAAAATACCGACGCAGTTTGGTTGCAATAATCGGCTTAAAAACGATGCGCTCCTTCGCCAGCATAATTTTCTCCGGGCCCCGGCGCGTGCCCAGCCAGAGGTATTCGTAATTTTCAAAACCCAGCTTATCAGCCACGGCTAAAAGCGGCGTGACCGAACCGCCCGTACCGCCGCCGGTAAGAAGAATTTTTGTTTTTAAAAATGTAGTCATACTACTTCGTCTGCTTTGAAATATTTACCAAAATGCCCGCAGCCGCGAGCGCAGCCATCATGGCGCTGCCGCCGTAGCTGATAAAAGGCAGAGGCACGCCGGTCATGGGGATTAAGTTAATGACGCCGCCGATATTCACAAATGCCTGGAACACAAACCAGGTAACGATGCCAATCGCCAGCAGTTTGCCGTAGCGGTCCGGCGCGCGCTTGGAAATGAGGTAGCCGTGATAAAATAAATACGCAAAAAGGCCGACCAAAATGATGCCGGTAACCATGCCCGTCTCTTCGGCGATAACTGGAAAAATAGCATCGCCCTGCACCTCGGGCAGATAGCTAAACTTCTGCCGCGAATTGCCAAAACCCTTGCCCCAGAATCCGCCGGAGCCAACAGCAATCAATGACTGGTTTATCTGATAGCAGACATCTTGCGGGCTGTAGCTGTGGTCAAAAAAACAGCGGAACCGGTCAAGCTGATACGGCGCGATTTTGAGCATCAGAAGCAGGCCGACCAGCCCGACGACAACGATGTAGGAGATGTGCTTCACGTTACCGCCGCCGATGAAATACACGGAGAGCGAAATTGCCAAGATAATAAAAAGCGTACCCGTGTCCGGCTGGGCGAGCATGAGAAATGTTATGATGCCAAGCAAAATTAAAAACGGCGCCGTACCCTGATGCAAGTCGTGCAAATCTCTATTGCGCGTATCAATCCAGGCGGCGAGATACAGCAAGAACGTTATTTTTACCAATTCCGAAGGTTGCAGAGAGAAGCCGAAAATGTTTATCCAGCTGCGCGCGCTTCCCCAGCCGCCGGCAAGTCCGGGCACAAACACAACGACCAAAAGCCCGAGCGACAGCGCCAAAAGCGGCAGCGCCAACTCTTTGTAGCGGTGGTAATCGAGCCGGCTCGTGACGTAAAAGAGAACTAGCCCCATTGCCAACCCGAAAAGCTGGCGGTTAAAGTATACGTAGGTTGAAGAAAAGCGCGCGTATGAGACGGCGCTGGAAACCGATGACAACATCACCAGCCCAAAAACAACAATAACCGCGACAATAATCATAACCACGTAGTCGGGCTGGTGATAGTTCGCGCGGTTGCGGATGAGATTTACGAAACGCAATTTGAAAAATTGTATCTTTTTGGTGAGCATATCATTACTTCTCCAATAAAAACAAAATTAAACCGATGACCGAGGTAATGCCGGAGATGAGCCAAAAGCGCATGACGATTTTTTCCTCCGGCCAGCCGATCGCTTCCAGGTGGTGGTGAATGGGCGCCGACAAAAAAATCTTCTTGCCATGGCGCAGTTTCTTTGAGGCAACCTGAATGAGAAAGGACAGCGCTTCAACCACGAATAAAAATCCGATGACCGGCAAAAGCAGCGCTTGGTTAGTCAGCATGGCAATAACACCCAGCGTAATACCCAGCGACATCGCGCCGGTATCGCCCATGATAAAACGGGCCGGCTTGATATTAAACCATAGAAAGGCGATTAAAGCACCAATTATAACTGCGCAAAAGGCGGCCAAATCATATTTACCTTGCACAAAGGCGATGACTCCGTACGCGGCAAAAGCGGTCAGGAGCGTGCCGCCGGCCAGACCGTCCAGGCCGTCAATTTCGTTCACTGAAAATGCTGTCGCGACAATAATGAACATAAATACCGGAATATACCACCAGCCAATGGCGACGTTTCCCCAAAACGGAATGTGTAAAATGTCCCAGTCAAGTTTGAAAAAAAACCACAGCGCGCCAGATAGCGCAATCAGAGCATAAATAAAAATGCGATGCTTCATTCTCAGACCGCCCTGGCCGTTACTGCGCACGTCCAGCATATCATCAAAAAGTCCGACAATTGCCGCGGCGACCAAACAACCCAGCGGCAGGAGCGTCTGGCTGCGGGTTAGAAAATTCATACGAACAAAAAAATCATTGCCGAATAAATTTGCCGCGTAGTAAAAAAAGAGCGCGAGCAGGAGAACCGTTACCCAAATAAGCAGCCCGCCCATGGTCGGCGTGCCTTTTTTGCGCTCGTGCAGGCGGCTGAAAATGGGAGTGGCACCGGAGTTGCGGATGCTCTTGCCTAATTTATATTTATACAAAAAATGCGTCAAAAACGGCGTCCACGCCACAGCCACCGCGGCGGCTAACGTGGTGAGAAATAAAATTTTGATAATAATAAAGATGTCCATGCTTGTCTTATCTGAAATTTATCAAAATAATGGAACCAACTCCCAGTAATAAAAAAAATTGTACAACAAAACTGGCCGTGGCAAAAAGGTAAACAAAAAAACGCTCCCGGCGGCCGGTCATGCGCGCAATGGCAAGGTTTACGCCAATGACGCAGAGACCCAAGAGCGGGATCAGATAAATTTGGCGCGGGCTGCCGATCAAGGTGATGCCAAAGTAAATATTGTGATGCAATGCGATAACGTCTCCGGTTACGCGCGTATTGATAAAAATACTGCTCGCCCAGACGGCGCTGTTGAGAATCAGCGCGGCGGCGGTCAGACCTCTCACTTTTTTATCACGATAGAGTTCCCGGCTGATTTCTGCGCCCGCGTGTACCAGCAATGGAAAGCGGGACAATAACGGCATATTCATATATGTCCCAGTATAGCAAACTATACCAGAAAACTCAATTTATTTTAAAAATATAAGGTAAGCGCCGCCATCGGTAAAAAACGGGCTGCCAGCCTGGTTTTTTCCTAACGTGGGAGGAACAATCTTGAATGCTGAAACGGAGGCCACATTGCCGCTGGCAACTAATTCATCTCTGACTGTGTCGCGCTCTACGTCAATGGCCGGGTCAATAACGTGGGTGGGCAAAAAAGACTGGGAAAAACCAGTTGTTTTGTCAAAGTGCGCGGTGGCAAACCAAATCGGCCGTCCGTCGGGTAACGTAAAAGGTGTGTGCCAAAAATGAATATGATGGCGTTCGCGCACCGAATTATTCGCAGTTGGCTGTTCAAAGGCAAAATCATTCGGCTGCGTATCCCAAAATGTCGGGGTGCCGGGAGCCTGCGGATAAGAGTGATTAAGCAATGCGGCCTCAAACGCGCGCCAGAGCGTTGTTAGATTTAAATTATCAGTTCGCAAAAAGCCGGCTTTGGCAAACGTTTCTGTGAGCTCGGCTTGAGCAGCGACAACAACTAAATGAATCGGTTCCATGGGCGTGCCGGCGATGTCTTCGCTCGTTTTCGGCAGGTTAGCAAAAAGCGCGGCCGGCAGTTCTTGTGTTGTGAGAGTTATAGTTGACGCAGTGGGCGTAGTGATTGTTTGAAAAGGATGATTTTGAAAATAAAAAAAGGCAAAGCTGAGCCAGACGACACTCACCAAACAACTGAAAGCTATCCCTGAAGCGGACGAATAACGCGCCGCTTCGTGCTCCGCGACACTCTGCTGCCGCCGCAGTCCCAGAAGCATGACTGAACCCGTCAGCCACGCGGCGCCGAAGGCAGAGCCAGCTAAAACGTCTGAAGGCCAATGCACGCCCAGATAGATACGGGAAAATCCGATCGCCGCTATTACGCAAAGACCGACTGCGATAGTGATACATTTTGTATACCAGCGGCGTGCCCAACGAAACACAAAATACGTTAAAAGGCCATAAAAACTAAAAGCGACAAAGGCATGCCCGCTCGGGAAACTGTAACTTGGCTCTATCATGAGCGCGTTCGCCAAGACCGGTCGGGGGCGGTGAATAATAATTTTGAAAAGCCATACAACCACCTCACCGCCGACAACTGACAAAAACAGCGCCAGCGCGTATTCCCCATACTTCCGCCACAGAAAAAAAATCCCGAATAAAATCACGCCGACCGCTAGCACCTGCGCCCGGCCCAAATAGGTGATGAAAAGTATTGCCTGATTAAAGGTATTGTTGCGGAAAATTTGCAACACATTGATAATGCGCACGTCAACTTGTGTGATGGCTTCACGGCCGATAACATCCAGCAGTACGTTGAAAAAGAAAAACAAGAAAACGATAATAAATGCAACGCCGATTGTCGTGTATAATCCAAAACGCTCATCCGGTGTGAGACGTTTTTTGACAAAATAAAATAAGCGCGGATGTTTTTCAATCATACGGCGCACTTCCGCGTCGTGAGCTACACCCCGGCCAGCGGAAAAAAAGATTGATTTTACGATTTGGAAGAGTCTTCGCATGAAGAACTGCTTACTGCATCATAACCATAACGACGAAAATGAGGAGCGTCGCGGCAACGAGCCAGCCGCCCGTCCAAAAAAAGAGTTCTATTCCTTCCCGCTTTTTATTGTCAAAATAAAGATACAGCGGCCGGCCCAGCGCCAGTCCGGCGGTAATCAAAGCGGAAACGACGAATAAAAGCAGATTTTTCATTATCTAAAATGCGTCTACCTATTTTTATCGCGGCTCACCCACCAAGGATCTTCTTTGTCATGAAACCACCAGTTGTCCGAAGGCGTTTCCAAAATAGTTATAGCAAGCGCTTGCGCCTCTTTGGTGTTGAGCCGTTTCACGGCCAATGGAATCCAGGTTTTTGCCCGTTCGTTGCCGATGTCGAGCTGCTCTTTCAAAGATAAAATCAATTCCAGCTGGTCGGCATCACGCGCCAACCGCGCTTCTATGCTATCGCCGCCGTTGCGTTCGTTTATAAGCGCTTTGATATCTTCTCCAAAAGGCAAGGTGCTTGCCAAATCATCAACTGCCTTGCTTTCGTCCGCGCGGGCGTATTTTTGGTGCGTATAATTCAGGTCCGAAGTGCGGGCTTCGGGAAGGTCGTGGAACAGGCACATTTCCAAAACTTTTTTTTCGTCAACCTCCTCATTTGCCTGTTTTTTTAATTTTGATAAAACATAACCGATAATGGTCACTCTGTTAATATGTTCGGCCACGCTTTGCTGGCCGCTCCCCAAAAAATAAAACCCGCTGCGCGGCGTTTTTGACAGGATGCCGACCTCAAACAAAAAATCAGCGATGGCATTAAGTTTTTTCATATATTTTCAACATAAAACACTCCCCGCTATTTATTTTTTAAAATCGTTTTAATCGTATCAAATAGGAGCTATGGCAAGTTGCACGTCCCCACGCCGTTTTCGTCGGTAATGTAGGTGCCATTTTGCTCCAGACATTTTGCCTGATTCGTTGCGGCGGCTTTGTTGCCGGACTGGAAACTGCAACCGACGAGCGCGAGCGTGCTTACTACTACGCACGCGAGAAAAAATTTGTTCATAAATTTTTTTTAAATTAAAAATTATTTTGCTATTACTAAGTATAGCAGATTATGAAGATTTTTCAAGCTAAAGTTTCTGTTTTTCCCAAAGCTCATAAAACCTGCCGCGTGCGGCATATAATTCTGCAAACGTTCCGGATTCCACTAATGTCCCTTCTTCAATGACCAAAATTGTGTCCATTTCCCGAATCGTAGTTAAGCGGTGCGCGATGACGATAGCCGTCACATGCTCAAAAAATGCGTGTAAGGAGTCGCGGATTTTTTCCTCGGACTCCAAATCCAAATGAGATGTTGCCTCGTCTAGCAATAAAATTTCCGGTTCTTTAAAAATAGCACGGGCTATGCCCAACCGCTGCCGCTCGCCGCCGGATAATTTCACGCCCTTTTCACCAATAACAGTATCCAGACCCTGCGGCAATTTTTTTACCAAATCATTCATATGCGCCGTATCCAACGCCCGTTTCAACAAGGCTTGGTTGGTTTGCCGCGTCGTATTGGTGACGGTAATGTTATCATGCAGGGAAAAATTAAATACTTCCGTATCCTGCAATACGACCGAAACTTTTTTGAAATAATCGCTACGGCGAATTTTTTTAATGGAAAGATTATCAAATAAAATGTCGCCGTGAAATTCTTCCCGCTCTTTGAGTAATAATTTGAAAAGCGTAGATTTGCCCGCGCCGGAAAGTCCGACAATACCGACTTTTTCTCCGCGCCGCATGGTAAAGGAAATATCGCTGAGCACTTGATTTTCGCCGTAAGCAAAGGAAACGTGCCGCAAGGCGATGGTCTGCCAACGCGGTGAGAGCGCGACTTTGCCGCGGTCATCATCAATGCGTACCGGCTCGTCCAGCATCAGCTTCATTCGGGCTATGCTCAATTTGGCGGTGGCAAAATCAACGCTGGCGGTGGAGAGTTCGTCAATTGATTCGCGCAGATCTGAAAAGTAGCTGTTAAACAAAATTAAAAAACCGACTTCGTAATGGCCGTTGAAAATTCCCCAGGCAATCATGGCAATGATGCCGACGCGAAAACCGTTCGCCCAGAATGACAAAAAGGAGGCGCGAGATTGGTACCAAAAAATACGCCTTTTTAACCTATTGAACAATTCAGCAGCAGCGGCGGCAAGCCTGCTGTACAGTACTCCTCCCATGGCCATTACTTTCACCGTTCTGATGTTATTGATGATTTCAAATAGCAGCCCGTTCACCTGTTCCTCTTGAGCATTCACGGCGTACGATGCCGCACTGGCACGGCGACGCATCATGCCGGAGATAAAAAAATACGTAAACAAAAAAACCAACAAGACCGCCAAAACCGTGTGATCAAAATTGGCGATGATGATGTTTATGGCGATGAGATTAACAGCGATTTCAATGATACTGTTAAACCAGATACGCAAAATAGTGTTCAAGCCGTCGACCGCGTTTTGGATTCTTTTGATTTTATTACCTGAATTTTCCCGCTCATGCCAGGCGATGTCAAGCAAAAATAGGTGTTGGGTAGCCTGCAACATAGAGTCAATGGCCACTTTTTCACTGACGCGATAACCGATGTATTTGGAAAAAAACTGACTGCAACTTCGTATGAAAACGGCGAGCGCCCATAACGCCAAAATCACCCATACCGTGTAGAGGGAGTCACCTGAACGATAATGTGTCAGAAACGTGACGACCGAAGCCAGCGCAAAGGCCGGATAGAGATATACGACGTCGCCAACTAAACGGATGAAGGAAGCTATGACAAAGCGGCTTCGATACGGCTTGAGCAACTGAAAAATATCTCTTATCAGTTGGCGGAAAGAGTACTGGATGATGTCAGTTGTTTTTGCGTTGTTGTTATCACTCATGTGTGCATTATTGTAATAAGTATATCACCTTAGGAAAAACGCAGCTATTTTTTTAAAAATACTTCTGCAAATACTCTCCGGTATAACTCTGTGCCTCATGCGCCACCTGCTCCGGCGTTCCGCAAGCGACTACTTCCCCGCCCTTGTCCCCGCCTTCCGGACCCAAATCAATAATATAATCCGCGCTTTTGATTACGTCCAAATTATGTTCAATGACAACAATACTGTTGCCTTTATCAACTAACTTATTTAATACCTCCAGCAGCCGGCTGACATCGGCAAAATGCAGGCCGGTTGTCGGTTCGTCCAATATGTATAAAGCGTCGCCGTTGCCGCGTTTGGCAAGCTCGGTGGTTAATTTTACGCGCTGGGCTTCGCCGCCGGAGAGCGTCGTGGAACTTTGACCCAATTTTATGTACCCCAAACCCACATCAAAAAGCGTCTGCAATTTATGCTGCACGACCGGAATCGCCTCAAAAAATTTCAGCCCTTCCTCTACGGTCATCGCCAATACCTCGGCGATATTTTTTTCTTTATATTTCACCTGCAAAGTTTCAGAGTTAAAGCGTTTGCCTTTGCATTTTTCGCACACGACGAATACGTCCGGCAAAAAATGCATTTCAATTTTTTTTACCCCATCGCCCTCGCATTCTTCGCAACGCCCGCCGTGTACGTTAAAACTGAAACGGCCCGCTTTGTAACCGCGCGCTTTCGCTTCCGGCAAGGCGGCGAACAATTCGCGGATATAATTCCAAACGCCGATATAAGTTACGGGATTGGAGCGCGGCGTGCGGCCAATCGGCGATTGGTCTACGGCGATGACTTTGCTGATTTTTTCCATTCCCTTGATTTCTTTGTGTTCGCCAAAAAGCTCACCGCCCTTGTGCAATTTATTGAACAATGCCCGATATAAAATTTCATTAACCAAAGTTGATTTGCCCGAACCGGAAACGCCGGTTACGCAGGTAAAAACACTGAGTGGAATTTTGACGTCAATATTTTTTAGATTATGCTCGCTCGCCCCGCGAATTTCCAAATATTCCCGCGGCTCGCGCCTTTGTCGCGGTAGAGGAATTTCCAATTTATGCGCTAAATATTTTCCAGTTAAAGATTTACCATTTTTTTTCACCTGTTCCGGTGTTCCTTCCGCCACCACCTGCCCGCCGTGTACGCCCGCGCCCGGCCCCAAATCAATTACGTAATCCGCGCTCATCATCGTTTCTTCGTCGTGTTCCACCACAATCACCGTATTGCCGAGTTCGCGCAGATGCTTCAGCGTGTTGATTAATTTTTGGTTGTCGCGCTGGTGCAGGCCGATTGACGGCTCGTCTAGAATATATAGCACGCCGCGCAATTCCGAGCCGATTTGCGTCGCGAGCCGTATTCTTTGCGCTTCCCCGCCGGACAGGGTTCCGGCCGCGCGGCCCAGCGTCAAATAATTCAAGCCGACATCAAGCAAAAAAGTAAGCCGGCTGTTTACTTCTTTTAAAATCAACTTAGCTATTTTTTGCTCGGTCGCGGTTAATTTAAGCGAACTAAAAAAGTCGCGCGCTTTGTCAATGGACATTTCCGTTGCCTGAAAAATATTAATGTCGTTAATAGTGACGGCGAGCGCTTCCGGCTTTAGCCGCCGTCCCGCGCAAGCCGCGCAATTTTTATTGCTCATGTATTTTTCTATGTCGCGCTTGCGCTCTTCGCTTTCGGTCTGGCGGTAATGCCGCTCCATTTGTTTGATTACGCCTTCAAACATTCCCAGGTAGGAAAAATTTGATTCGTAAGTTTTGGAATGCACATCAAACTTGAACTTTTCCTCCGAACCGTAAAGCAAGATGTATTTGATGTTCGCGGGCAATTTTTGCCACGGAGTATCCATGCTGAAACCGTACGCTTTGGCGATGGTGCGCACGAGTTGCCCGCGGTAGCCGCCCATTAATTGCGTCCGCCAGGGCTTGATCGCGCCTTCGTTTAAACTTAAATCCTTATTGGGCACAACCAAATCAGGATCAAATTCCAGTTTTGCGCCCAAACCGTGGCATTCCGGACAAGCGCCGAACGGCGAATTAAAGCTGAACAGGCGCGGCTGTAATTCCTCATAACTTATTCCGCATTTGGCGCAGGCGAGTTTTTGCGAAAAAATCCGTTCTTTCCCGTCAACAAAAACTATTACTAATCCATCAGCTAATGCTCCGGCTTGTTCTATTGCTGAAGTTAAACGGGTAATAAAACTTTTTTGTTCGTTTTGTTTCTGTTTTGGCGCCAAAAAATCTTTCATGACAAATCGGTCAATAATTACTGCTATGTCATGTTTTTTTTGTTTGTCTAATTTTATATCCTGCCAATCGCTTAAATCGTTAAGCTCGCCGTCCACTAAAATTCTAACGAACCCCGAGCGGTGCAATTCTTTAAATTTCTCTTCATAACTCCCTTTGCGCCCGCGCGCGAGCGGCGCTAAAATTTCCAGCTTCGCGCCGGCTTTTTCTTGAGTTAAAATTTCCACGATTTGCTCTACGCTCTGCGGCTTGATTTCGTCCCCGCAATTCGGACAATGCGGAATGCCGATGCGCGCGTAAAGCAAACGCAGATAATCGTAAATTTCCGTAACCGTCGCGACGGTTGAGCGCGGATTATGGTGCGTTGTTTTTTGTTCAATGGAAATCGCGGGCGACAGACCGTGGATTGAATCAACATCCGGCTTATTCATCAAGCCCAAAAATTGCCGCGCATAAGCGGACAAGCTTTCCACATAACGCCTTTGGCCTTCGGCGTAAATCGTGTCAAAGGCTAGAGTTGATTTTCCCGAACCGGATAATCCCGTAATTACGGTCAACTTATCAATCGGGATATTAACATCTATATTTTTTAAGTTGTGTTCGCGGGCGCCGCGAATTTCAATGTATTTGCTTGGCATATAAGTTGACAAAAGTTGTTACAAAAAGTTGACAAAAACTATATAATTTGCTACTCTAAAATAAGCTCCTTTCAACCTCGCCCTCAACCCTGGGGGCCTTTTGCCCCGTTAGCGCCGGATTTATCTGGCGCATTTTTCCAATAACGCGTCAATGCGACGCGTTTAGAATATATACACATTCCCAATCTCGCGGTTACTCCTAAACCGCTCGACTCGCTACACCACCCTCCATAGCGAGTCATTTTTTTATATACTACTAATTACAAATCTTCTACAAATATACAAAATCTTATTTCTCACTTCTTACTTCTAACTTCTTAATTCTTTCTCTCAACTCAATCGCTTTCTCAAAATCCAATTCTTCCGCCGCCGCCTGCATTTCTTTTTCCAAAATTAAAATATCTTCCTCTTCCAATTTTTCTTCCTCCTCACTATTTGCTTCTAGTTTCTTATTTCTAATTTCCCTGCTAATGGATTGCGGTGTGATGCCGTGTTTTTTATTATGCTCAATCTGAATTTTTCGCCGGCGTTCGGTTTCTTTAATGGCGAGCTTCATGCTGACGGTCATTTTGTCCGCGTAAAAAATAACCTTGCTGTCAATATTGCGCGCGGCGCGGCCCACGGTCTGAATTAAACTGCGTTCGTTGCGCAAAAAGCCCTCTTTGTCCGCGTCCAATATCGCGACCAGCCCCACTTCCGGCAAATCCAAACCTTCGCGCAATAAATTTATACCCACAATCACATCTATTTTTCCGGTGCGCAAACGCTTGATAACTTCCACCCGCTCCAGCGTGTCAATTTCACTGTGCAAATACTCAACTTTAAAATCATTTTGCAATAAATAACTCGCTAATTCCTCCGCCATTCGCTTGGTTAAGGTCGTTACCAGCGCCCGGTTTCCTTGTTGAATTGTTTTACTAATTTCCTCTATCAAGTCTTCAATTTGCCCCTCGCTTGGTTTGACCGTAATCGGCGGGTCAATCAAACCGGTCGGGCGAATAATTTGTTCCACAATCTGCGAGGAATTTCTGATTTCTTCCATCGCCGGCGTCGCGGAAACATAAACGACATTTGCTCCGTCTTTCGCAAACGGCTTCAAAAAACCAGTAAATTCGTCAAATTTCAACGGCCGGTTATCGTACGCGCTGGGCAAACGAAAACCGTAATCTATTAAATTCCGTTTGCGCGTTTTATCTCCTTCGTACATGCCGTGCACTTGCGGCAAGGTAGCGTGCGACTCGTCAATAAATAACAGCGGATTTTTGGGTAAAAAATGCAGGAGCGTATAAGGCGAACTGCCGGGCGCGCGCCGGTCAAAATGCCGCGAATAGTTTTCTATGCCTTTGCAATAACCTAATTGCTCAATCATTTCCAAATCGTAATTGGTCCGCTGCTGCAAACGGTATTTTAAAACCGGATCGGACATTTTTGCCAAACATTCCTGCAATTCGGTTTTAATTGACTTTATCGCCTCTTGCTTATATTCATCGTTGGTAACATACGCCCGCGCCGGATAAACCCAAACCGAATCCAATTTTTTTTCTTTGCGCGCGGTGATGGGGTGCAGTTCGTAAATATTTTCAATTTTATCGCCAAAATATTCCAAGCGGGTAATAGCGGTGCCGCCGCCCTGCATGATATCTATAACATCGCCGCGCACGCGAAAGCGGCCGGGTTTTAATTCCGTGTCGTTGCGCTCGTAGCGCAAATTTATTAGTTTAAAAATTAATTGGCGCATCGGCATTTCCGCGCCAGGTTTTACTTCAAACGACTGCTGTTTAAACTCCTCCGGACTGCCCAAACCGTAAATGCAGGAAACCGAGGAAACAATAATCGTGTCCGGGCGCGTCAATAAACTGATACCCGCCTCCATTCGCATCCGTTCAATTTTTTCGTTCACCTGCGAATCTTTTTCGATATAGGTGTCGGACGCGGGCAGATAGCTTTCCGGCTGATAATAATCAAAATAGCTGACGAAATAACAGACTTTATTTTCGGGAAAAAATTCCAAAAATTCTTCATACAGCTGCGCCGCGAGCGTTTTATTGTGCGACAAAATCAAAGCCGGACGCTGTAAGCGTTCAATCACATTCGCCATGGTAAAAGTTTTACCGGACCCGGTAACGCCCAAAAGCGTCTGCTGCGGCAGGCCTTTTTTTATGCCGTTGACCAATTGTTCAATCGCTTTGGGCTGGTCGCCGGCGGGTTTATAATTGGAATGTAGTTTAAATTTCATAACTCCTACGAATTACTAATCAGTACAAATATACCAATAATTGTTGATTTGCAGGTGAATAAATTTTTCATAGGCAAACAACGGGCTTAAACAAAGCCCGTTTTATTTTGTCGTTTTAAAATGTCATTAGTATATACCTAGATTGCTATTTCAGCAAGTCAGCGGTTCATCTCTTCAAAGAAGAATTTCAAATTCGCGTTCATCCAATAACTCGCGTCACCCTCCAAAAATGCGACAAAATCACGGAATGCCGTTTGGCGCGGCTTGATGCTGCGCGCTTTGCAGCCGTCCAAGTAGAGTTTTTTAATTTTTTGCGTGTTTATAGTTTGTGTAACTGGCATATACTTAAAATTTAATAGGCAACAACATTGCCGTCTATGCCTATCAGCCAAAAATGGAATAATCTTCGCTTGCGGCGCACAACCGGAAGGGTAATTTTATCTTTTTGTTTGAAAATAATCTTTTTCATAATCAATATTTGCGAACAACGCCGGTAACGACGCCGCCGATTTTGAGCTCCCCTACCGGTCGTATAAGGGGGTAGTTTTTGTTGGCCGGTTTTAAAATAACTTTGCCGTTTTCTTTTTCAAAATACTTCATGGTCCATTCGTTATCCACTTCGGCAATGACGATGTCGCTGATTTTTGGCGTTCTGCCCTGTTCAACGACGACGAGGTCGCCTTCGTTGATACCGGCTTCAATCATAGAGTCGCCCGTCACCTCCAGTAAATAAGTCTTGTCTTTTTTTTCTATTAAATATTCGTCCAAACTTAAGGATTCTCCGACCTCCTGTTCTGCGGTCGTCGGCAAACCCGCCTGCACCGTGCCGAGCAACCGAACGCCGAACATATCCGGCCCGGCAATCAGGCGTCCGTTCTCGTCTTTACCTACCAAACCGTCATCAACAAACTTGGAAACTACTTTGGCCACCGCGTTTTTTGAATGAAAGTGAAACAACTCAAGCATTTCCGCGTAGCTGGGCAGGCGCCGGGCTTTTTGGTAAAAGCCGATAAAATTTTTTTTATACTGATGATATTTTTCTTGTGACATAGACAAATATTGTGAGAAGCTCCCGCCCCAAGCCGTTTAACTGCCGGGGCGGGAATAGCGGCACGGCATATTGCCTACTCCTCTCTGCCGCTTTTTTGTTTTTTACCCCGTGTAGTAACACATCAATAAAATTCTTATTTATTTTTTAAACTATCTACTACACGGGGTAAACTTATTCACATCGTATGTTGTAAGTATAGTGTACGTTCGTTCACCTGTCAATGTGGAAAACTCTCACCAATACAAAAACCACCGTGGGAATCCAAGCTACGGTGGTTTTTGCTTTTGTTTTTTTACTCGTTTTAGAGTACCGCGTCTTTGGCGGCTTTCGCTACTCTAAACTTTACGACTGTTTTGGCCGGAATCTTTATCTCTTGACCGGTGGCCGGATTGCGGCCCATACGGGCGGCGCGGTTCACCTTGACTAATTTGCCAATTCCGGGAATGACAAACTCCCCGCTTGACTTAACCTCCTTGTAGGCCATGGTAATCATCTGGTCCAAGAAGTTACCGACTTCCTTTTTGCTCATGCCGGTTGCTTCGGCCAGAGCGTTGTACAACTGGCCTTTGGTCATTTTTGCCATACGTGTATGCGTTTAGTAAATTATAAGTTATCAACAATTTAAAAAACCTAATGAAATAGTAGCATATTTTACAAAAGCCCACAAATTTCCTAACTTTCTAAAAAGACGCCTCTTTACAGAAGCGTCTTTTGTGGTGCTAAAATTTCCAATCCCTTACTGCACCGTCAGCGTGCCGACCATACCCATAGCGCGGTGGCTGCCGATTGAGCAATAATACTCAAACGTACCCGTCTTGTCAGCCGTAAAGGTGACTTCAGCGCTCTGGCCAGTCTGAATAATGGGAGTGCTGACATTGAACTCATCCAAAATCCAATTGTGCGTGCCGCCAATGTTTTTAAAGATAATTTTTACCTTATCTCCTTTGTTCACCGTAATGGTATTTGGCGCGTAGGAAAAATTCTGTCCTTCCACCGTAAATGTCTTCACTGCGCCGTCTTTCACCATGGCGCCGGTACTGGTCTGGTCGTCTGGTACCGCGGGGGTATTGCTGGCATCAGTCGTAGTGACCTCGCCCTGCAAATACGTATCAGCGGCATTTTGTTCCTGATTGGCGTTGGCTGGCTGGTTCTCATTGGCACTTATGGAATCACTGTTCTGTTGCTTACAGCCGGCGGTGCCGAGCGCGACGGCCACGCCCAGCAAGGCAAATGTATACAATAATTTTTTTGTCATATATATTTTTATTTAATAAATTAACTCTCAGTTATCCACTTGTAGTATAAATGCAACAAAATAATGTGTCAATTACGCAGGCCGTGCAACCGGTACTACGCATCGTAAAAAAAATTTCTGTCACTGACAAATAACCGCTCGGCAATGTGGCAGATGGAATAGGTGATGAAAAAAGCCGCCAAAACGTCAATTGAATAGTGTAAATGTCCCAAAAGCACCACGATAGCAAAAATAACCGCGGCAACAAGAAAGAGCGTACGTAAGGCTTTATCCTGCCAAAAAATCAAAGCGAGTAAAAATGGCAATCCCGTGTGACCGGAAAAAAATAAATCCGCGCCAAAACTGAACTGCGCCAGAATATTTGATTGAATAATCGCGTGCGTCGGGTACGGCCCGATGTGGGTTAAACTGATAAAAAGCGAACGGATAAGCGTGAAGAGCGCTACACTTTTGAAGGTAAACGGAATGCGCTGGGGCTTGTAGAGGCAGAGCAGGCAGACAAATGTCCACAGCAAAAAAGAGCCGTACACGAATGTGCCGTCAACGTCGTAGACGCGCGTATTAGAGAGCACGATGTCAGTCACCGGGTTGCTCGCGCGCTCTTCAGCGTACAGCACCGCATAATAGTTGACGACCAAACTAGCGGCTAATAACAGCGCGGCCGCAACAACGGCGAATGAAAATTTTTTATTTTTAAAATAAAGCGCGTACCGCTGGCGGCACGCAACAAGCATTGATCGCAACATAATTATCTCACGTCACTATACTTCTTGGTAACAGGTTTTTTAAACAGAACTTCGGAAATAAAATTGAGAACGTAAATAATTCCAGTGTACACTATGCCCTGTCCGGTAAGCCGGCGGCCCGATGCCGGCATAACAAAACGCAGAGAAAATTTTACCCTGCCGAACCAATGCGCGCGCCGGGCGATATCGGTGTCTTCACCATAAAATTCTATAGAGGTATCAAAACCGTTCATTTTTGCAAGTACGTTGCGGCGAATCGCGAAATTGCCGCCGACAGTCATGTAGCCGAGAAACCAGTACGCCGGCAGAGCCAGCAAATACCAGTACAGCCAAACTAATAGTTTTTGCCAGCGGGAAACATCGTAGTAATAGTATGGTCCGCTCAAACAGGCCAGTTTGGCGTCAGCGGAAAATTCACGGAAAATGCTCTCGCTCCAGCCAGCCGGCATACGCGTGTCAGCGTCAACGTAGGCTACAATGTCGCCACGCGCTTCCAAAAAGCCCCGCTGGCGGGCGCGCGTCAGGCCTTTGCGTTCTTCCCGTACCACGCGCACGCCCGAAAATTTTTCCGCAATTGCCGCGGTCGCGTCCATGCTCGCATTGTCAACCACAATAATTTCAAAAAAAGCGCCGGATTGGTTTAGAGCGTGTCGCAAACAACTACTGATGTATTTTTCTTCGTTGTAGGCAGGGATGACGAGGCTGACAGTAGGTTTTTTCATGCAGCTTCAGTATATATTTTTTCAAAAATTTTGACTATAGCCGGCAGGGCGTAGCGCGCGACCGCTTTCCGGCCGCCAGCGCCGAGTTTGCGGGCAAGAACGTTATCGCTTAGAATCGTCTGCATCGTCTTTGTCAGTGCGTCCGCATCGCCCGGCTTTACCAACAAACCGCTCGTTTTGTCTATGTACTCAGGCAAAGCCCGCGCACGCGCACCGATAACGGGCAGCGCGGATGCCATTGCCTGCATAAGGCTCAAGCTCTGCGATTCAGCCGTGCTCATGATAACAAATAAATCGCTTGCCTGATAGAGCAAGGGCAACGTGGCATTGTCAACGAAGCCAAGAAAACGCACGTTCCCGGCAACACCCAACGTCTGCGTCAACGAACGCAGCGCATTTTCCGCGCTACCACGGCCGGCCAAAAGCAACGTAATGTCAGGCAATTCTTTGCGTAACTGCGCGAACGCGCGGATGATGACGTCCACGTGTTTTTCCGGCGCCAGCCGACCGGTGTAGAGTATCACCTGGCCGCTCACATGAAAACGGTGCTGCCAGGCCGCTTTTCGCGCCGCCGTATCCACCGGCACAAAACGCGCCGTATCAATCGGATTGGGTACCGGCTGGTGCGGGGCGCGCAACCCGTAGCGTTCCATTTCTTCAAGGAGTGAGCGGCAGGGCGCGGTCAGAAAAGCGCAACGATTGTAGTACCACGAAAAATAACGCAAAATTGTCTGCGAAAGCCAGTGAAAATGAATTGAACCGTAGGCCATAAATTCCGATATCGACGTATGGTTTGTGCCCACAAGCGGCACGCGTAAAAACTTGGCGGCGAGCAACGCTTCAATACCGGCACCAAACGGCGAATTGGTATGAATGACATCCGGAGAAAATTTTTTCAAAAGCAAGACGCCCCGACCGCAGGGCAAGGTGATACGGGACTGTCTGGTCGGCGAGTACGGATAGCGGATGGACCAGAGCCGCGCCGTATGAATTGCCGGACCCAAAGCAAGTTCACGGGGAGCTCCCTTTTGATAATCACGTGCTCGGTAGCGAGGCGCCACGAAAAAGACTTGATGACCGTTGGCGGCTAACCCTTGTAAAAAAAATACCAGCGAATCGGTGATGCCGCTCAACTCCGGATAAAAATTGTCGGAAAAAATAGCAACGTTCATCTGTTTTCCCCCTCTTTTTCCTCTTGCTCCAGTTCGCGGATGCGTCCGCGGGCATAGCTTGAGAGCGCCACGTAAGCGATAAGGATGATTATAATAATGGCGATTCCCAACTCAAGATAGCGAAAGTACCCTACGGCGAGCTGAAACGAATGCCCCAGTCCGTAGCCGATGGTCATCAGGACAATGTACTGAACGAGGGTGACCGGCACGGCGTAGGAAACAAACCGCCGTAGCGGCATATTGACTAAACCGGCGCTGACGAGGAACGGCGTGCTCAAACCATAGGCGAGTTTGGAAAAAAACATGGTTTTTTTGCCGTGGTCGCGCCACAATTTTTCTATCAGCTTAAAATTACGCGCCAGAACGCCAAAACGCGCGCCGTACTTTTCCCCCAGTTTCCGCCGGTTGCCGAAGCGGCCGACGTAGTAGTAGGCAATGTCGGGAATGATGTCGCCAAAAATTAAAATCACGTACACGGGCACGGCCTGCAGGTAGCCGAGCGAAACGATAAAGCCGGCAACCAACGCAATGACTGGTCCTTCAATGGCTGCGAGCGGAAACAAAATCAGGTAGCCGTACTGCGTAATGAGTGAGACAAACTGGTCCATTTTTTTAGTATGGTATAAACTTGACGCATGTGTGCCCTTACAAGGAATTGAACATCGACTTTGGGATCCGGAATTCCACGTTCCCCGCCTGCCTATACCTGTGCAGTATTCTTGAATTAGTACGAACGCATTTTTCCGAAAAAATCCCCCCGTTAAAATTCGGAAAGGCGGCGGAGCCGCACCGCTGACAATTGCAAGTTTTTCTTTGGCGGCAATTCAATTATGACAGATCAAAAATTTCAATCAACTTATAGCAAGCGCCATAATTACCAAGGTAGAAAAAACCAATTTTATTAACTTTAAATGAAAAATTTGATTTATCAATATTCGACAGAACTGATTTATCAAATTTTTCTAACTTAGTAAACGTCAAATGAGGAAAAAATTTAGCACCAACACCACGATACCCATAGAGCTTCAAATTTTTCTGCTCGGTTTTGGTCATTGCGCTTATCCGCGCCTTGTCTTTTTCTCTCATTTGACCTTCACGCAATGGATTCAAAAGTTTAATGATTTTCTTTTGAAGCTCGTTGATATTTTTAGATTTTTTGTAATCAACATCAATATAGCCGTCTGTATTTTGTCTGTATTTCGAGGAACTAATTTCGAATGGTTTAGTTTTGACGGCAAATTGTTTCAGCAACTTTCTAATCTTAGCCACGTTCTTCAAAGGAAATTCGGTCATATAGAGTGTGATGTGAGGAAAGTAATTTTTGCCGTCCAAAACAAAAAGGGCATTTCTATTTCTCAACTTTTTACTTACCGTGATTGCTCTCTTAGAAATTTCTGCCGGAGGATATATGACAATATTAAAAGGTTTTGTTTTCGCCTTCATAGGATTAAAAAATTTTCTTCCCCCAAAATTGAATACCAATTAGTCGCCGAGTCCGCCGAAAGGGCAGATAAACTCCGCGAGACGAACCAACGAAATTTGACATTTCCAACGTGGTGCGCCTGGCAGGAATCGAACCCGCATTACAAGCTCCGGAAGCTTGTGTCCTATCCGTTGAACGACAGGCGCTTATTTTTTTAAATGATTTTTCAATAAATATTTTCCATATTCTCCACTCTACCATTCCTGTCCGCAGAAATCAACCAATACTCCTCGCCATGACAATAATGTGGTATAATAAAGATGTTATATGCGATTAGATTGTATATGAATAAATTTGAAGAAATAGACCAGGTTCCAGAACACACCCCGCCTAAACCTAAAACAGAGAAACATGACGATGCAAGTTTGAAACAAGGCTTCGGTCATGAGCCTTACCAAAAGACATCCGCAGAACTGGCACGTATTGATGAAATTCACCGTCAACTTTGGGAAGAACATACCGAACAAATTTTATCCGCAGAGCAACCAACCACAAAAAATCCTACAGAAATCGAAGTCATTAATGGCGAACCGTATCATGTTGAGTATGTTCCAAAAGAAGACATATATCCTGCTTATGGTTATGGCGGCGGAAACAGTGCCCTTGTCAGACAAGACTTGCCGCCGCGAGTCAAAAAATTCGTTAAGGCTCACGAACTTTACCATTGCAGAGATAAAGCTACGTGGGGTGGCTGGGTGGGGCGAGAAATTCGCGCAAACAGTATGTGTGGATTAAAAGACCCAATTGGGCTCATCGCAACAGCATGGAAAACATTAACAGACGTTGATAGAATTAAATTTTATATGAAGCGCATGAAAGAAGGTCATTAGTAAATTTATGTTTTCTCCCGCGATACAAAATACAACCGCAGCTGCCGAGCTCGACGCCTTCATTCGCAAACTACTGGCGCAGGCATTCTATGACAATGTTTTGGAAATTCACCTAATTCCAAACCGCTACGACACGCAGATATGCCGCAACGTTGACGGCGTCCTCTCGCCGGCGTTTTTTTTGCCCAAAAAATTTCACGAGCCGGCTATAGAATATTTTAAAAAAGAAGAACGATTGGTACTAGCTATTCCCGAAAGCCGCATTGTCTGCCGCGTTTCTTTTCTGCCGACCGAATACGGCGAAGAGGCTGTGCTAAAACTTGCAGAAGCAAATCCTGCCGTTAGAGAATTGTCAGAATTAAATTTTTCCGCCGACGAAAGCGCCAGGCTGCAAAAACAGCTGAATCAAGGCGGCATGATGATAATCACCGGCCCGGCCGGCAGTGGCAAAACCACAACCCTCTACTCGCTCTTGGCTACGCTGAACGAGCATACGCGCAATGTCTGCCTGCTTTCAGAAATGTCTGTGCCGGAGCCAACGCTTGCCGGCGTAAACCACAGTTATTTCAATAGCTCCAAAGGCTACGGCCCAGCCGCCGGTCTGCGCGCAATTTTGCGACAAATTCCCGACGTTATTGCCATAGACGAACTCGCAGACCGCGAAACCGCAGATATTGCCCTGCAGGCGGCTTTAAAAAAATTGCCCGTGCTGGCAACGCTGCCGTCTGAAAATTTCACAGCCGCGCGCAAGCAACTTGCGGATTGGGGATTTTCAAATGCGACCATTACGTCGGCCGTGCGTACGAATATTTAGTTTACGTATACCTTTGTCCCCAATTCGGCAAAATTATAAATTTCCTCAGCCGGCCCAACGCCCAATCGCACACAGCCGTGCGACACCGGGATGCCGAGATGGTTCGCGCCTTCTTTCGTGCCGTCGTTCCATTCCGGCAATTCGTGGATGCCAAAACCGCGCGCGTCAAACATCAGCCAATACGGCATCCATAATTTCGCTTTATTAGACCAACGGCGTAAATTTTTTTCCAAAACTTTATACTGTCCGGCCGGCGTCTCCATACCGCGCTTGCCGGTAGAAATCGGGTATAACGCCAGCCGCACCTCGCCGGCAAAATAACTCAAGAGTTGATTTTTGGTATCAATGCGAATTGACTTTTCCAAAGTCGTCCCGCCGCCTTTAAGCGGATCAAAGCCATGATAGGCTTCCGGACCGTCCAAAAAACCGTCAGCGTCAGTATCAGGGTTAGTCGGGTCGGTTTTGAAGTGAAATTCCAGCTTATCGGACAAACCGTCTTTATCAAAATCACCGTCTGCTAATGTCGCGGCAATGACAAATGGCGAGTACCCGTTGTTTAATTCCGTCCAATCACTATAGCCGTCATTATCCGTGTCCGGATTGTCCGCGTTAGTATGGTAAATATTAATCTCATCATAATCCGAGATGCCGTCGCCGTCAGTGTCCGGCATTTCGCTTGCCCTTACCGGAAAAACAAGCAATGCGCTTAAAATAAAAATTGCCAGATATTTCATACTTCTTCATTCGTAATTCTTAATTCTAAGTTTACCATTCCTTGACACAAAAAACAACTGCTGTTATACTGAAAAAAGTTTAAATTTCAGCATTCTCAATTCTGAATTCTTAATTCTAAATTCTACTTATGGCACATAAAAAAGCAGGCGGCTCCACTACCTTAGGCCGCGATTCCCGGCCAAAATACTTAGGCGTAAAACTGCACGATGGTGAAAATGCTAAAGTCGGTTCAATTATCATCCGCCAGCGCGGCACCAAATGGCATCCGGGCAAAAACGTCAAGCGCGGCAAGGACGATACTATTTTTTCCCTGATTAACGGCGCGGTAAAATTTACCAAAAAAACTCTCAAAAAATACGACGGCAGTTTGAAACAGGCGACGGTTGTAAGCGTTTACCCCGTTAAATAATCTTGCCTCAAAAATAATCTTTATAAAAAAAACTTCCGCTAAAATTTAGCAGGAGTTTTTTATTATTTTATATAAATTACTTGCAGCCTATTGCCGTGCGATTGGTGGCGGGATTTGTGGAAACAGAACTATTATAATCTGTATAAGAGCCGTAACTGCCATCAGGAACAGAAGGAACATCAACGCACCAATAGGATGTGCAACCCCAGTTACTGCATGATGTTAGCCCCCAGCTGGCCGCGCCAAAGTAAGACCCCTGCTCATAGTTATTAGCTACTGCATCCGCAAAAGATACCGGACCTGAGTCTGCGTAACGACCACAATCATCTCCATTGCTATCTCCCCATCCAATTACGCTATATGTCTGCCAATTACCCGCCTGCGTCCAGCCGCTTGAACATGAAACATTTGTCCCGGTAATTTTACACAAAGTTCCCGACGGGGATGAATAAATACTTCCTCCGGGCTGTGCCAAGCAATCATTGCCAGTGTGGGTTGCCCCTGAATATGTTAATATAGAGGCATATCCTACTAACTTTTGCAATTCGCTAAGAATCTGGCCATGCTCACTGCTGATGGAAGTAGCAAGAGCGGCTAAATTAGCTCTGATATTTTTTAATGAATCCGTGTCTTTGACAAACCCTGTACCCATCATAGATTCCTGATTCGCGAGCGTCGCGTCTCCGCCTCCGGCCGCTCCTACGGCCGCGTCCACATAGGCTTTGGTGGCGGCGTCGGTGGCGGCAGTTGGGGTTAATAAGCCGGTGATTTTATTGATTACGGTCACCAGCCCGACCTCGTCTACTTTGAATATCTCGGCGTTTAACCCGTTATTGACGGTAAAAGCGGAATTGGCGTCGTTATTATCGCTGTCTAACCTAACCTGCACCCCTTTCTTTGAATCAAAATAAAATTTAGTCGGATAACCGGCATCTTCTTTCAGCGTCAAAAATTGGCTGACAACACTGCTGCCTAAATAAACGCTGCTGTCGCCGTTAAAAATCAAAGCATTAACATTACCGTCCGGCGGATTAGTTGTTGGGCTTGTCCAGGCCGCGAACGCCGTCTGAATGACAAAAGCCCCGGCCGTGCTTAACACGGCGAGGGCGAGGATAAAAATGGTAAATTTTGTGAATTTGGCAAGCATGGAACTGGAAATAAAAATGCGCTAACGCAACTATCCCTTTTTTCGCAAAACAATATCTTCAACTTTTTGCACTCTTTTTTGCAAGTCAATGAAGTCAATTTTATAAGCAAAATTTGATAAATGTAATTTTATATCTTCTTGTCCTTGCTCAAGCTTAGCCTGTCCTTGCTCAAGCTTAGCCTGTCCTTGCTCAAGCTTAGCAAATCTTTTTTCATTTTCACATCTTGCCTCTTCAAATCCTTGCTGTACCATAACAGCCAAGTCTTCATTATCTTTTTTCGCTCGCACAAAACCATCCGCCATCGTAGCAGCCAAATCTTCATTATCCTTTTTGGCCAGTGCGAAACCATCCGCGCTCTCTTTTCTTATCTGTGCGAAACCATCCGCGCTCTCTTTTCTTATCTGTGCGAAACCATCCGCGCTCTCTTTTCTTATCTGTGCGAAACCATCCGCGCTCTCTTTTCTTATCTGTGCGAAACCATCGGTCATTATCTGAGCTAACTTTTGAACGGTAATTTTTTTAGACTTATTTTGCTTCATGTTTAACGTCTTAAATTAATGATAAGCAAAATTATTATACCATTTATTTTTTATTGGCACAAACCTTAATAAACTCCACAAACAGCGGATGCGGTTCTAATGGTCGCGATTTATATTCAGGATGAAACTGCGTACCAATAAAAAATGGATGGCCGGTAATTTCTATTGCTTCCACTAATTGATTATCGGGCGAAGCGCCGCCAATCGCCATGCCCGCGGCTTCAAACTGCTTGCGGTACTCGTTATTAAATTCATAGCGATGACGATGGCGTTCGCTCACATCTGTCTTGTTGCCATATGCTTTGGCAATGTGCGTGCCCGCCACTAATTTGCACGGCCAAGCGCCGAGCCGTATTGTTCCGCCGTATTGCTTTTTAGCTAAATATTCCTTCTGATTAGGCATAATATGGATAACCGGATAGGCAGTTTTAGGGTCAACTTCCTCCGAATTCGCGTTTTTAAAATTTAAAACATTGCGGGCAAATTCAATCACCGCCATTTGCATTCCGTAGCACAAACCGAAATACGGCTTTTTATTTTCGCGGCAGTAGCGGATAGTGGCGATTTTCCCTTCCGCCCCGCGGCTGCCCCATCCTTGCGGCACAATAATACCGTCAAATTGGTCTAAAATTTTTGTTCCCTGCTTTTCCACCTCTTCGGCGTTAACCCAATGCAAAACCGGCCTTACTCCCACTGCCCCGCCGGCGTGTTTGATAGCTTCAATCACGGAGATGTAAGAGTCAGCGAGCGTAAAATCTCCGGTGCCGAAATATTTGCCGACAATGCCGATTTTAACTTCTTGCTTGGCGTTTTTAATTTTTTCCGCCATCGCCCGCCAATCAGCCAAATCTTTCCGGCGCGGCTTTAAACCGAATTTTTGCAAAATTTTATCGCCTAAACTGTCTTTTTCAAAATTGAGCGGGATTTCATAAATTGAATCCACGTCCGGCGCGGAAATAATATCTCCTTCCTGTACGTTGCAGAACGTCGCCAATTTCGCGCTGCGCGGGCCGTCAATCGGCCGTTCGGCGCGCGCCAAAATAAAATCCGGCTGAATACCGGCCGCTTGTAGGCTATGCACCGCGTACTGTGTCGGTTTGGTTTTCATTTCGCCGATTTTACTGGGAATGGGCAAATAGCTCACCATGACAAACAAAACATTATTCGGATTGTCTAAATGCATCATGCGGGCCGCTTCCAAAAAAAGCAGGTTTTGGTATTCACCCACCGTGCCGCCGATTTCAATAATCATTATGTCCGCCTGATCTTTTTTTGCCGCTGCTTTAATTCTTTTGATTACCTCTAACGGAATATGGGGCACTACTTCCACGCATTTGCCGCCGAACTCCAAATTGCGCTCGCGCGTAATGACGTTTAAATAAACTCGTCCGGTCGTCATGTAATTTTCCTTGTGGATGTCGCGCCCCAAAAAACGCTCATAGTTACCGCAGTCCTGGTCAGTTTCATCCCCGTCATCGGTCACAAAAACTTCGCCGTGCTCCACCGGATTCATAGTACCCGCGTCCACGTTGATGTAAGGGTCAATTTTAATCGCGCTGACGTTAAAACCCTTGCCGATGAGTACCCGGCCAATAGAAGCCGCCGCCACACCTTTGCCCACGCCGGACATTACGCCGCCGACGACGAAGATATACTTTGTTTTGTCCGAATTTTTTTGCGCGGAAGATTTTGTTTTGTTTTGCATAAATTTTTCTATTTATTATTTAATATCTCAACCGCCTTCTCCATCTGCGGATCCTTGCCCGCGTTATAGTCTTCGGTTGTGAACTCAATGCTCTCGTCCGGCGCGATGCCTTCTTGGGAAATGTTCACGCCGTTCGGGGTCAGCCACTTGGCAATCGTTACTTTGAGCGAGGAGCCGTTTTCCAGCGGGACCAGTTCCTGCACCGAACCTTTGCCAAAAGTCTGTTCGCCCACAATTCCGGCTTTGCCATTATCTTTGAGCGCGCCAGCAACAATTTCGGACGCCGAAGCCGAACCTTTGTTTACCAAAACGACTGTTTTGTAATCGCCCAAGCGGGCGCGGCCGCGCGCCAAGTAATCGTTCTTGCTGCCGTCGCTTTTTTGCTCAGACACGATGACGCCGTCTTCAATCCACTCGCTTGCAACCTCTATGGCCGTATCCAAAAATCCGCCCGGATCGTTGCGCAAATCCAAAATAATCCCTTGGGGATTTCTTTTGAGCGTGTCCTGTACCGCGCGTTCAAAAAGCGCTTCCGTGTCGCTGTTGAAATGCGAAATGGTGATGACCATTATATTGTCGTCATTCATGTCCCACTTCACGCTTTTGACGATAATGGTGCCGCGCGTAATGGTAAAATCTTTGGTTTCGTCAAAACCTTCGCGCCAGATGTTGAGCGTCACCTGTGTCCCCTTTTCGCCGCGAATTTTGGTAACGGCCTCGTCTATTAAAATGCCGGCGGTATCCTCGCCGTTAATTTTCAAAATTTTATCACCGGGCCTGAGTCCGGCTTTCTGCGCCGGCATGTCGGTCAGGGGCGCAATAATGGTCAAAACGTCATTTTTAATGCCGATTTCGGCGCCAATGCCTTCAAAAGTTCCTTTCAGGTCGTCGTTGAATTCTTTGGTAATAATCGGGTTCATGAAAACCGTGTACGGATCGCCGACGGCCGCGACCATGCCGCGCACCGCACCGTAGAAAAGCTCTTTGTCTTTGAGTTGCGCCGCGTCAACGTAGCGGGCTTTGAGCGTATCCCACACGCTCCAGAATAAATTGAAATCCACGTCGGCTTCCAAGTCAGCGCGTTTTTGTTCTTGATATAAATTTAAAATGTTGCCTAAAAATACCGTGTTCTCATTCAGCAATGAATTGTCAATGTCGGTTTTCTTGCTCAAAAAAATACCGCCGTAAAATGAGGAGGCCATTAGGAGCAACACTACAATGGCAAGTATAATTTTTTTGCGGCGCTTATGATGTTGGGATTCGAAATTCAGCATATCGTGTTTAATTATTTCAAAATCAAAATTACTCAAATTATTCCATTTGAAACAACTTAATTTTCTTTGCTTCGCGCAAAAATCTCAGCTTCAACGACGCTGCGGTCGCGCCCGTACTTGAGCCGTGAAAGCTCTTTGATTTTTTGCGCAATCGCCGCGTTGCCGTCCGGCAGCTTCGGTACCGCCAAACTAAACGGCCGGCTGGTCGTATTGTCTATCAGCAGTTTAACATAGGCGTGATACTTTTCAATGTTAATAAGGTCAAACTCGTTGAAAACGGGCGCGTATTCCTTCACCATGGTTTCGGCATCCTCCGAGCCGATTTTAAATAAAACCCACGTGCCCACGTTGCCGAACACCGCGTCTTTAATCGTCGTGTCATTTTGCTTGACTAACTGTCCAAGATACTGATGCGCCATGATTAAGTTTAAGTTGTACTTGCGCGCCTCGGACAAAATAATGCTGATAGAATCGGTGATGAAATTTTGAAACTCGTCAATGTAGAGGTAAAAATCCTTGCGCCGGGCTTGCGGCACGTCGGTGCGCGACAGCGACGCCGCCAAAATTTTGCCGACCAAAACCATGCCCAGAAGGTACGCGTTCATCTCACCCACCTGCCCCTTGCTCAAATTCAGAAGCAGAATTTTTTGCTGGTCCATAACATCGCGCAAATTAAACGAGCTCTCCTGCTGGCCAATAATGGGACGCATGGTGGCGTTTGAGACAAAGCCGGTCAGTTTGGAGGTAATGTAGGGCACAACATTGGCGAGCGCGGCTTCC
>Ga0208373_1000305_pt1 | contig 89408 bp, 87 predicted proteins | sample RifOxyC2_FD_184036 | JGI IMG/M metagenome (GOLD analysis project Ga0208373, IMG submission 184036) | Soil microbial communities from Rifle, Colorado - Rifle Oxygen_injection C2 (SPAdes) | ecosystem: Environmental > Terrestrial > Deep subsurface > Rock core/Sediment | place: Rifle, Colorado... | reverse complement strand
GGCTTCCTCTTTTGGAACCGCCGACACATCCACTTCCATGCCAAGGCCCCCGGCCATGGCCATCTGGGCCAGGTGGACGCCCAGCCCGCCCCGGGCCACGGCATGGCAGGAGGCCGGCAGCCGGTTCTCGACAGCGGTCTGCAAGGCTTTGTACACCACCTTGAATTTTTCAAAATCCACCCTGGGAACATTCACCCCGGTTTTGTCAAAGACTTCATAATATTCCGACGCCCCCAGCTCATTGGCGGTTTCTCCCAGGACATAAACCAGATCGTCGGATACCTTGGGGTCAAGGGTCAGGCAGAAGGACACATCCCTGATGACGGAGGTGGCTGAGAACTGGACGGTTTCCAGGGCCGACACCTTGATGCGCTCACCAAAGGCCCCTTCCAGGTGGCCGTCCACATACATGCTGTCCTTTCCGGACAGGAGCGGGATTTCATATTTCTCGCAGGCCTCTTTCAGACCCCGGCAGGCCCGGACCAGTTGGGCCGCCTTGAATTTGGCGTCGGGGTTTTTCTTTTCATCAAACTGGATATTGGGCCAGCAGAAATTATCCACCCCGCCGATATGGCCGAAATCCCCGCCCACGGCCAGGAGCCGCCGGACAGCCTCATCAATGGTGCAGGTCATCATATGAAAGGCGTCAATCCGGGAATACCAGGGCAGAAGCGTCTGGGAAAAGGCCAGGCCCTTTTGTGAGGACAGCACCGGCCGGGTGACGCAGGCATCGGAGGGAATATTATATTTCACTCCGGTCAAAGGCTTGATGACCGAGCCGCCCTGGACTTCATGGTCATACTGGCGGATGATCCATTCCTTGGAACAGATATTGGGCCGGGAGAGCATATGCAGCAAAAGCCGGTTAAAATCAGAGGGCGAACTGATGACCGGTTCCGTCATTCCCCGGGTTTCCGGGGAAAGCCAGACGGCATCGAACTCCCAGGCCGGAAAGCCCTTGTCCAGGAGGTCCATGTCCACATAGGCGCAGGTTTCGCCCTTGTACTGGATATGGAGCTTGCCCGAATCCGTATATTCCCCGATGACCGTGCTTTCCACCTCATGCTGGGCCGAAAGGGCCATGAACCGTTCCAGGTGTTCGGGTTTGACGGCAATGGTCATGCGTTCCTGGGATTCCGACACCCAGATTTCCCACATGTCGAGCCCTTCATATTTCAGGGGCACCTTGTCCAGGTCCACCACGCATCCGTTGGAGAACCGTGCCGATTCGCCGATGGAGGAAGACAGCCCGCCGCCGCCGTTGTCCGTAAGATAGTGGATCAGGCCTTCATCCCGGCAGACCAGAAGAAAATCATGCATTTTTTTCTGGGTATAGGGGTCGCCGATCTGGACATGTCCGGCCGGTGTGTTTTCCGAATAGCTTTCCGACGAGGCGGTGACGCCGTGGATGCCGTCTTTACCCACCCTGCCCCCGCTCATGATGATGAGGTCGCCGGGGTTGGTTCTCTTTTCATGGCTGGGTTTCCCCTTGACCTGGTCCGGCATGATGCCGAGAGCCGTGACAAAGACCAGGCTTTTACCCATATAACCGGGGTTGAACAGGGTCTGGCCAAAGGTGGTGGGGACTCCGCTCTTGTTGCCGCCGTCCTTTACACCCTCGATGACCCCGTCCAAAAGCCGTCTGGGGTGAAGGGGCGGTTTTAAGGGGCCGTCATAATTCACATCCCCGACACAGAATCCGAAACTGCCCATGAAGAGCTTTGAGCCGAGCCCGGTTCCCATGGGGTCCCGGTATACACCGACAATGCCGGTGATGGCGCCGCCGTAGGCTTCCATATTGGAGGGAGAATTATGGGTCTCTCCGGTGATGACATAATTGTTGTGATCGTCAAACCGGCCGATGCCGGCATTGTCCCAGAGAACGGAGACCACCCAGGGTTTTTTATCTTTGAGCCTCAGGGTGGGCTCCTGGATATAGGTTTTGAAAAGGCTGCTTTCAACCGTTTCTTCGCCGGTTTCCCCATCCCTGTATCGGAAAACGCCCCGGAAGGTATTGTGGTTGCAATGGTCGCTCCGGGCCTGGGAAATATATTCCAGTTCCACATCCGTGGGTTTGGAAAGGCCTTTTTCCTTTCTGGAATCAAGTACAGCTTTGGAAAGAAAATATTCCCGGATCACGGGGATATCTTTTTTATTCAGGGCAAGATTCCGCTCATCGGAAATCTTTGCCAGGGCCTCATCTGAATCAATACCGATGATCTGGAAGCAGGGGCTCCGGTCCAGGATGACCTTGGCCGGTTTTACGTCTGCTCCCCTGGTTTTATCCCACCCGTCTTTTGAAAAAATCCGGAACTGCTGGATGATGCTGTTGGACAGGAGTTCCGAAGCCAGTTGTTCCACATCGGCCCGGACAAGGGTCTCCCCTTTGAGGCAATAGCGTTTGGAGGTATAGACGCCTTCATGGGGCTCAAAGGTTTTGCCCAGGTGGTCTTGGATGGCTTCCATGGCCGTGGCGCCGGGGTTGTCCTTGACGCCGGGACGGAATCCCACCCAGATGCACCAGTCAAATTCAAGATCCAGGGGCCCAAGGCTCGACACCTGGGTGACGGGATTGGTGAAAATTTCATCCCTTGCCCGCTCCAGGGCCTTTGCATCCAGATCAGACTCAAGAGTCACGATATGAATACACCGCGCATCCTGAAGGGTGATCCCGAAATAAGATCCGGCCTTTTTGACCAGGGATAGGCCTTCGGCATCCCTGAGTTCCTTTTTCAGCGCAATTTCAATATTTGCAATCATCTTATCCACCATTGAACATTCTGACAATATCATTATAAAAAACAAAAACCATCAGTGCCACCAGCACTGCGGCCCCGAATTGAATCAGTTTTTCCCTGAGTTTCTCACCCACCGGCTTTCCGGTGATGCCTTCAATGGCAAAGAACATGAGATGCCCGCCGTCCAGGACCGGAATGGGAAAGAGATTGATGATCCCGAGGTTTACGGAAAGAAGGGCAATAAACCAGGCAAAATTCGTTATCCCGGCCTTGGCCTGCTCCCCGGCCATCTGGGCGATCATGATGGGGCCGCCCAGGTTATCGGCGGAAATGGAGCCGCTGATCATTTTCACCACGGACAGAAGGGTCAGTTTGACCAGCCCCCAGGTATCGCTGAGGGAATGGCCCATGGCCTGGATGGGATTCAGGCCGACATGGTAGGTTTCCCCATTGTTCACAATGCCGATGGCATATTTTTCAATGGATTCGCCAAAGGCGTTCTTTCCCGGGGAAAGCGCAGGGGTAAGGGATATTTCAAGCCTCTCCCCTTCCCGCTCCAACATGATATCCAGTTTTTCCCCTTTGCCTGATCCGATAATCCTGGAAACATCCTCAAAGGATTCAATCTTATTATGATTCACCTCTTTGATAAGGTCCCCCGGTTTTATCCCGGCGGCCTCGGCCGGGGAATTTTCCATGATCTTCCCCACAATGGGTGTTGAGAGATAAAGCCCGGAAAACTGGTACAGGATATAAAAAAAGAAAATGGCCAGGAAAAAATTAAAAAAAGGGCCTGCCGCAACGATCATGCTTTTTCGGAACAGGGATTTATGGGTAAAGGATAAAGGCAGGTCCTTGGGATCAAGGGCCGCCCCCGGTTCTTCGCCCACCATTTTGACATAACCGCCCAGGGGGATGGCGGACAGGCAGTACTGGGTGCGTCCGACATTTTTTTTCAGGATTTTCGGCCCGAATCCCAGGGAAAACACGTCCACACCCACACCCATAATCCGTGCGGCAATAAAATGCCCGAATTCATGGATAAAAACAAGAATACCAATCACAATAATAAATGCAATGAGAGAATGTCCCATAAGACCTCGCTTTTAAATCAGGGATTCTGCTTTTTCCCGCGCCCAGGAATCCGCTTCAATAATACTAGAAAGATCGGGATTGTCAATCCGTGTATGAGTTTCCATTGTCTTTGAAATCAGCCTGAAGATATCCTGAAAACCGATCCGTTTTTCAAGAAAGGCAGAGACGGCCGTTTCATTGGCTGCATTGAGGACGGCAGGCAGGGTTCCCTTTTGGCGGCAGGCCTCAAAGGCAAATAATAGGGAGGGGAATTTTCCTGTGTCCGGCTTTTCAAAGGTAAGGGCGCCAAGCCTTGAAAAATCCGGGAAAGCCATTTTCAGATCCAGCCGTTCCGGAAAAGACAGGGCATAGGAGATCGCCCCCTTCATATCCGGTTGTCCCAGTTGGGCCATGACAGTCCCGTCTTTAAACCCCACCATGGAATGAACAATGCTCTCGGGATGGACCACCACCTCGATGGCCCCGGGGGCCACCCGGAATAAATGAAAGGCCTCAATGACCTCAAGACCTTTGTTCATCAAGGTTGCCGAATCAATGGTGATTTTTTTGCCCATGCTCCAGGTGGGATGGTGAAGCGCCTCTTCCAATGAAATGTCTTTGAATTCATGACAGGGTTTTTGCCGAAAAGGGCCGCCCGAGGCAGTAAGGATGAGTTTTTGGACATCCTTTTTCCGGTTGCCCTGAAGGCATTGAAATATGGCGCTGTGTTCGCTGTCCACGGGCATGAGGGTCACCCCGTTTTCCAAGGCCTTGGCCATGACGATGTCCCCGGCCATGACCAGGGTTTCCTTATTGGCCAGGGCAACCTGCTTTTTTGATTCTATAGCCGCCAGGGCGGGTTTCAGCCCTGCAGCCCCCACCATGGCCAGAAGCACCAGGTCTGAATTTTTATAAGACGCGGCTTCGATATAGCCTTGTTCTCCAAAAAGAATTTCAGGCTGATGATTTCCTTTCAAAAGGCGGGACAGTTCAAATGCCCGATCCTCATCCATAACGGTAACGATTTCAGGTTTGAATTCATGGATCAGCCGTGCAAGGCCTTCAATGTTGAAAGCTGCCGTCAGGGCTGTGACCTGGAACCGGTCCGGGTGCATCCGGACAATGTCCAGGGCGTTTTGGCCGATGGAACCGGTTGCTCCCAGGATGGACAGGCGCTTCATAGAACAAATACCAGGTAGGCGTACAGGACCGGGATGGCTGGCAGCAATCCGTCGATCCGGTCCAGCATCCCTCCGTGGCCGGGAAGTATCCGTCCGGAATCCTTGATCCCTGAAGACCGTTTCATGGCCGATTCAAATAAATCGCCGATCTGTCCTGAGACAGCCAGCATCAAAGATGCGGGCAGGGTTAAAAATGAAAGGGACCAGGTGTTGAAAAAAATCTGACAAAAAATAAAACCGGCAAGCATAGAGATTGTTATTCCGCCCAGGGACCCCTCGATGGTTTTTTTCGGACTGATATGGGGAGCCAGGGGTCTTTTCCCGAAAAAGGTGCCGGTGTAAAAGGCTCCGGTATCATTGGCAAAAATGACGATAAGCAGCCAGATGATCCAGAAGGTCCCGCCCTCCAGTTGCCGGATGAAAATCAGAAGACACAGAGGCACCGGGATATAGACAATGCCCAGCACCTGCTTTGAAATGCTGTTGAAAATGGCCTGATCCACGGCAAACCGGGACAGAACAAAAATCGCCAGGGCCATAAGGTTCAGGGCCAGAACCAGAAACAAAATTTCCCATGATCCGAGATAGGCGCCCACAACCAGTAAAACCGAAACCGTATAAGAGATGATTTTGATGGTATTGGAAACAGGCTCATCCGTGTTGCCGAATATGATTCTCAGATATTCCCGTACGCTAAAGACAGCCACCATTGAAACCAGGACGGCAATGGCCATGAGGCTGCCCTTGATCAATAGCCATAAGATAAAAGGCGCCAGTATGAGAGCAGTTATCCACCGTTTGATGTGCTGCATGACACTTTCCCGAACCGTCGGTCCCTGGTTTGATAAATTTTCAGAATTTCAATGAATTCTTCTCTGGTAAAATCCGGCCACAATGTGTCGGTAATATAGAGTTCCGAATAGGCGGCCTGCCACAGGAGAAAATTACTCAGCCGGTACTCGCCGCTGGTCCGGATGATGAGATCCGGGTCAGGCATCCCCGAGGTGTAGAGATGGGCGGAAATCAGATCTTCGGTGATATCCCCGGGATTGAGCTGTTTTGATGCCAGCTTAACGGCGATCTTCTGCATGGCCCGTGTGAGTTCTTCCCTTGAACCGTAACTCAAGGCCAGATTCAGGATCATCTCTTCATTGCTTCCGGTCAATTCAAGGGTTTTGTCGAGTTCCCGGCGGACATCGGGCGGAAGTTTCTCCCTCTGACCGATCATGTTTAAACGGATATTATTTTTTTGAAGATCTTCCCGCTCCGCTACAATGAATTTTTTCAGGAGCGCCATCAGGGCTTTGACCTCGGATTCCGGCCGCGCCCAATTTTCCGTTGAAAAGGCGTATAAGGTCAGAATTTTGATGCCGATTTGACGGGAGGCCGTGACAATGGACCGGACCGTATCGGAGCCCTGCTCATGGCCCCGGACACGGTTCATCAGCTTTTTTTTGGCCCACCGGCCGTTGCCGTCCATGATAATGGCCACATGGGCAGGAAGGGTCTTTAGATCGGCAGACACTTCCTGTATCAGGTTAGACTTCAAGGATTTCCTTTTCTTTTTTTGCAAAAATCTCGTCTAACCGTTTAATATATTGATCCGTGGTTTCCTGGATCTGTTTCTGTGCTTTGAAGCTTTCATCCTCGGAAATATCACCTTCCTTTTGAAAGTCTTTGATCATTTCATTGGAATCTCTCCGGATATTCCGGATGGCGACCTTATATTCTTCGCAGATTTTCCCTGCACTTTTTGCAATTTCTTTTCTTCGTTCTTCGGTCAGGGGAGGGATGGAGATCCGGATTATTTTTCCGTCATTGGAAGGGGTAAGCCCGAGATTGGCCTTTAAAATAGCCCTTTCCACCTCATTGATGACGCTGATATCCCAGGGTTTCACCGTGATCATCCGGCTCTCCGGAATGGATACGGTGGCCATCTGGGGCAAAGGTGTGGACGTGCCGTAATAATCCACTCTCACCCCGTCCAGCATGGTCTGGGACGCCCTGCCGGTGCGGACCTTTGACAATTCCTTTTCAAAAGCCTTTTCAGACTTTATCATCCGATCCTGATTTTCCTCAAGTACCTCATTAATCATAACAATATATCCTCAAATAAACGGTTACCTATTTGTTATAAATCCGAGTACCGATTTTCTCCAGCCCCATGACGGCTTTATAGATATTGTCCGTTTGATGGAGGTCAAACACCTGAAGCGGCAGGTCGTGCTCCATGGCAAGGGAAATGGCCGTCATGTCCATGACATGGAGTTGTTTCTCAATGATCCGCATATAAGAAATTTCATCGAACATGACGGCATCGTCGTGAACCACCGGATCTTTATCATACACACCGTCCACCTGTGTGGCTTTAAACAGGATTTCAGCCTTAATTTCATGGGCTCTCAGGACGGCTGCCGTGTCCGTTGTAAAATAAGGATTTCCCGTTCCTGCCGCAAATATGACCACCCGGCCCTTTTCAAGGTGCCGGATGGCTTTTCTGCGGATAAAGGGTTCTGCAATCTGTTCCATCCGGATGGCCGACTGGACCCGGGTCGGAACATCCCGTTTTTCAAGGGCGTCGCAAAGAGCCAGGCTGTTGATCACCGTTGCCAGCATCCCCATATTGTCGGCGGATGACCGGTCCATGCCTGCGGAACTTCCGGCAATCCCCCTGAAAATATTACCGCCGCCAACCACAATGGCAATCTCTATCTTCAGACGGTATACCTTGGCGATTTCCTCTGCAACATATTGAATCATTTCAGGGCTGATGCCAAAGCCCTGATTTCCCATCAGGGCTTCTCCGCTCAATTTGATCAAAATCCTTTTAAATACAGGCTCTTTGTTCAAGATTCTATTCTCCTATCTTGAAACGTGCAAATCTCTTGATCTGGATATTTTCACCGATCTTGGCGATGGTTTCCTTCAAGACTTCGGTAATGGTTTTCTGGGGATCTTTTACATACTGCTGGCTCATCAGGCAGACATCCTTGTAAAATTTTTCGACTTTTCCGTCTACAATCTTATCAATGATGTTGGCCGGTTTGCCTTCTTCAAGCATCTGTGCCCGGTAGATTTCCCTTTCCTTTTCGATGATTTTCGGATCCACATCTTCAGGGTTCAGGCCTGCAGGATTGGCTGCGGCGATGTGCATGGCAATATTTTTTGCAAAAGTCTGGAAATCTTCTGTTTTTGCCACAAAATCAGATTCACAGTTGATTTCAACCAGGACGCCCAGTTTGGCGCCGGTGTGGATATAAGAACAGATCATGCCTTCGGACGTAGAACGGCCGGCTCTTTTGGCTGCCTTGGCAAGTCCTTTTTTTCTTAAGAGATCTACCGCCTTATCAAAATCACCCTCAGCCTCAGCAAGGACCCTTTTGCAATCCATAATGCCTGAGCCTGTCGCCTCGCGAAGCTCCTTAACCATCTCTGCGGAAATTTGCGCCATTTTTTATTACTCCTTATCTTCGTCCATGTCTTCTTCGAATGTATCTTCTACGGAAGCTGTTCTTCTTTTAATTTTTTCGATAACAGGACCATCCGTACCATCGGAAACAAGTTCAATGGATAGTTTTTCACCCTCAAAATCCTTATCGTCTTCCGGACCGGCCTTGTCTGCATTGGCCCTGATTTTTTCATCATAGGCAGCTCTTCCCTCAAGGTAGGCATCGGCAATTCGGGATGTAAAAAGACGGATGGATCTGATGGCATCATCGTTTCCCGGAATGACATAATCAATATCATCGGGATCACAGTTTGTGTCCACAACGGCAATGATGGGTATCCCCAGCCGCTTGCCCTCTTTTACGGCGATGGCTTCATTTTTGGGATCAATAATAAAAATCGCTCCAGGCAGTTTTTTCATATTGCTGATACCGCCAATGGCAAATTCAAGTTTTGCCTTTTCCTTGAGCATCTTTGCCTGTTCTTTTTTCGGATAGTTTTCAAGGGTGCCGTCATTTTCAATGGAATTGTAAAAATGGTAACGGGTGATATTGTTCTTGATGGTCTGGAAATTGGTCAGCATGCCGCCCAGCCATCTGTTCTGAACATAGAACTGTTCTGCACGGTTTGCCTCTTCATAGATGGCTTCGGCTGCCTGTTTTTTCGTTCCGACAAAAAGAAGTTCCTGTCCGTTGGCTGCGACGTCCCTGACAAAATCATGGGCTTTTTTGAACAGCTTTACCGTCTGTTGCAGATCAATAATGTAAATTCCATTTCTTGCGCCAAAGATATACTTTTTCATCTTTGGGTTCCAGCGCTTGGTTTGATGCCCGAAATGGACACCAGCCTCCAACAATTCTCTGATTGTAATGTGAGCCATTTGTTCTCCAATGTGTTAATGGTTTTTCCACCATCCAGATCCACCCTGACATTCAACTTTTGTAAAGCACCTGATGCCAAGTCCCTGGATGTGAGTTTTTTACTGCCTGAAAAAAATCCTAATTCATATATCAAATCCGTTCAGTATTATCAATTGATTTTTTAATCTTTGCCACCCGGTCATGCCCGGAAAGGTCTTTTATAAATTCAATGGATTCATATTCCGGGTGGAATTTCACTAAATTATTCAAATCTTCTTTTTGATCCCAGCCCATTTCAAGAAGGAGAATTCCGCCCGGAACAAGTCGCCGGTGAGCCTCCCTGAAAATAGCCCTGAAGCAGGAGAGCCCGTCCTCACCTCCGTCAAGGGCGATTTGGGGTTCATACATTTTTATTTCCGGGGCAAGGTTCCGTATATCCGCCAAAGGGATATAAGGCGGATTTGAAACAATCAGATCAAACCCTGGTCTATCTTTCAATGACGAAAACCAATTCCCTGCAAAAAAACTGATCCGATTTCCGACTATCCGGCAGGCATTCTTCTTTGCAATGCCAAGGGCGGACAGGGAAATATCATTGGCCATATACAGATGACAAGGGGCTGCCTTTGCAAGAGAAACAACAATGGCCCCGGAACCTGTCCCGAGTTCAAGCACCCTTTTAGCACCGGGAGAACCGGAACCAGCATTTAATCTCTTCAGGGCCTCTTCGACGAGAATCTCTGTTTCCGGCCGGGGGATCAACACCTCCCTTGCCACCTCAAAATCCGATTCAAAAAATCCTTTTTCACCTATAATATAGGCCACAGGCTCATTTTGAATCCTTCGCCGGATCAGGGTTTTATAATTTAACAGCTCATTCTGCTGAAGCGGGCGGTCGTACTGAAGATACAGATCAAGGCGTCGCAGGCCAAGGCTGTGGGCCAGAAGAAGCTCCGCCGTTAGGCGGGGGCTGTCAATGGAATGCTCTTTAAAATAGGATTCCGTCCGGGAAAGAATCCCCATAAGGGTCGGATCAATCAATTTCCTTTAAAGCCTGCGCCTGGTAGTATGTTTTAAGCTCGTCAATGATATCCTGGATATTGCCTTCCATGATGCTGTCCAGCTTGTAGAGCGTAAGGCCGATACGATGATCCGTCATTCTTCCCTGGGGGTAATTATAGGTCCTGATCCTGCCGCTCCGGTCACCGGAACCGACCTGGCCTTTTCTGTCGGCCGCTCTTTTTTCGTCTTCTTCCCGGATTTTGGCATCCAGGATACGGGCTCTCAGGACATTCAGGGCCTTTGCCTTGTTTTTATGCTGGGATTTCTCATCCTGGCAGGTGGCCACAAGTCCGGTGGGGATATGGGTCACCCGGACCGCCGAATCTGTTGTGTTGACGGATTGCCCGCCGGGCCCTGAAGATCGAAAGATATCAACCCGTATATCCGCAAGATTAATATCAATATCAATTTCTTCCGCTTCCGGAAGAACGGCCACGGTCACAGCCGAGGTATGTATCCTGCCCTGGGCCTCGGTTTCCGGAACCCGCTGAACCCGGTGGGTTCCGCTTTCATATTTGAAATTGCTGAAAACCCCTTTTCCTTTTACCAGGGATACGATTTCCTTGAACCCGCCGGAGCTGGAATCGGTTTTTTCAACAAGTTCCATGGCCCAGTGTTTGGATTCAACATACCGCGAATACATCCGGAACAGGTCACCGGCAAAGAGGCCTGCCTCTTCACCACCGGTACCGGCCCGGATTTCAAGGATGACGTTTTTATCATCCCTTGGGTCCTTGGGCATTAAAAGAATATTGATTCTTGATTTATAGTCTGCAATTTTCTGTTCAAGCGCCGGAACCTCTTCCTTGGCCATGGACCGGATCTCAGGATCACTATCCCTTAAGAGTTCCTTTGCCTCTTTCAGCTCATCCAGCAATCCTTCATATTCCCTGAATAAGGGAACAATCTTGTTCAGTTCTCCATGTTCGATCAGATATTCCTGGTATTTTTTCTGATCTTTAATAACGGCAGGATCACTTAACAGATGCTCGACTTTGACAAATCTTTCTTCAATGCCTTTTAATTTCTCTATCATAATCCAAAACTCAAAAGGGGCTCTTGTAAAAAGACCCCTTTTTTAACGACCGGATTGTAAAAACTTTTAAACCATTTTTGATGCGTCAAATCCTGCATATTTCCTCTTGAAACGGTCGATCATTCCGGCAGAGTCAACCAGTTTCTGTTTTCCTGTAAAGAAAGGATGGCATTGGGAACAAATTTCCACTTTAATATTCTCTCTTGTGGAGCCGATCTCGAATGTTGCGCCACAGGCACAGGATGCGGTTGATTTTTTGTAATCCGGATGGATATCTTTTTTCATTTTTCTAAAACTCCTTGCTTTGCCTTTGCCGGCAATCTTTAATATTTCTTCAATATTTCTTTTGCTTATGAATTCATCAAATTAAGAAACTCTGCATTATCCTTTGTTCCTTGCATTTTTTCAAGTAAAAACTGCATGCTGTCGACAGGATTTAAACTGGACAATAGTTTTCTTAAGATCCATACCCGGTTCAAAACCATTGGGTCCAGGAGCAGTTCCTCTTTTCGGGTACCGGATTTATTCATATCAATGGCCGGAAAAATTCTTTTATCGGCCAGCTTTCTGTCCAGAACCAATTCCATATTGCCTGTGCCCTTGAATTCTTCGAATATGACTTCATCCATTCGGCTTCCGGTATCCACCAGGGCTGTGGCAATGATGGTCAAGCTGCCACCCTCTTCAATGTTTCTAGCAGCCCCGAAAAATCTTTTGGGCCGGTCAAGGGCATTGGAATCCACACCACCGGACAGAATCTTGCCGGATGGCGGCATCACCGAGTTGTAAGCTCTGGCCAGCCTTGTGATGCTGTCAAGCAGGATGACCACATCATGGCCCTGTTCGACAATCCTTTTGGCTTTTTCAATCACCATTTCAGCCACCTGGACATGGCGCTCGGAAGGTTCATCAAAGGTTGAACTGACCACTTCTGCATCGACGGACCGCATCATGTCCGTCACCTCTTCCGGGCGTTCGTCAATGAGGACGATCATGGGGATGATATCTTTGTGGGCCTTGATCATGCTGTTGGCAATATTCTGCAAAAGCATGGTCTTCCCGGCCTTGGGCGGGGACACGATCAACCCGCGCTGGCCGAATCCGATGGGACACATCAGATCAATCACGCGCATGGAATAATTGTCCGACTCAGATTCAAGATTCATCTTCCGGTCCGGGTAAAGGGGCATCAGATTATCAAACAGAATGGTTTCGGCCGCCAGTTCCGGATTCTTAAAATTCACCGCTTCCACCTTCAGCAAGGCAAAATACCGTTCGGAATCTTTTGGCTGCCGGACCTGGCCGGAAATCGTATCTCCTGTTCGAAGATTAAAGCGCCGGATCTGGGAAGGAGACACATAAATGTCATCGGGTCCGGGAAGATAATTATATCCCGGCGCCCTTAAAAATCCGAAACCGTCCGGGAGAATTTCAAGAGTACCTTCGCCATAAATCTGGCCGGTTTCTTCGATATTGGTCTGGAGCAGGGCAAAGATCAATTCCTGCTTCTTGAGTCCGCCAATCCCCTGTATTTTGTACTCTTTAGCAAGCTTGGTCAGCTCACTGATCTTCATCTTATTCAATTCTACAAGATTCATTCATTCTCCCGAATTTGTTTTATTGTTTTTACAGGCTGAAATTTATTTTGAAGTGCACCTTTTTGAAGTCTGGGGCCAAAAATGACATGAAAAAACAGACGGATAGTTGCAAAAGGGTTAATAATTTTTGATAAATAAGGCAAAACACTTATCTTGTCAAGAATTCTTTTTGTATTTTATGAAAGAGAATATCAACGGATTCAAAGAGTTCAGCGCTTGTCCCCAGATTAAAAATCACATGGTCGGCCCTTGCCGTTTTTTCCTCCTGGGACATCTGAAGACCGAGCATCTTTTGTGCATCGGTTTCTTTCACCCGGTCCCGCCGGGAGATCCTTTTAACCAGGTCCTGATCTTTGGCCATGACGGCTATGGTAAGATCAAAAAATTGATCCATTCCGGATTCAAAGAGAAGGGGGACTTCAACAGCCACTGCTTTAATATCCGTATAATCTGCAGCCTTGATCTGAAGCATCATTTGTTCAAGTATCCGAGGATGCAGGAGGCCTTCGACTTTTTTTCGTATGTCCGGGTCATTTATGATGAGATTTCGCAGCATTGGCCTGTCCAACCCGCCCGTTTCCGAGAGCACCTCTTGGCCAAGCAGTTGAACGATGTCTTTAAACCCTGGTTCTCCAGGCGCCACCACCTGTCTCGCAATCCTATCACAATCCAGGGTCACGAGCCCTATTTCTTTTAACCTTTTGCAGACAAGGCTTTTGCCGGATCCTGCCGACCCTGTCACTGCAATTTTCAAAATTTTCATATCATTCATATTCGAACCCATGGATAGCTGCTTTTTATATGGCCCGGAATTCGGGACATTGACTATAATATGGTTCTGTGATAGTTTTCAAGACCGTTTTAATATTAACTGAAAGGATACGGATTGTGGAAAGAACATTATCAATTATCAAACCCGACGGGGTTGCAAAAAACGTGATCGGTGAAGTCATCAGACGATTTGAAACCAACGGCATCAAAATAGCGGCCATAAAAATGCTTCAATTGACCAAACCCCAGGCTCAAGGGTTTTATGCCGTCCATAAGGAGCGCCCCTTTTTCAACAGCCTGACGGATTTCATGACTTCAGGACCCATTGTGGTTATGGTGCTGGAAGGCCCGGATGTTATTGCAAAAAACAGGGAGCTCATGGGCGCCACCAATTTCAAAGACGCCAAGGAAGGCACCATTCGAAAAGACTATGCCACGGATATTGAACAAAACGTGGTTCATGGTTCAGATGCACCTGAAACGGCTGCCTTTGAAATCAAATATTTTTTCAATGACCTTGAAATCCAGAAAAGATAATCCCTGAGCTTGTAATTATCCGACACCTGCAGCCTGTAGATATTTGAGGCCGCAGGTGTTTTCTTTTCAGATCCGGTTACGGTATCAGCAGGTCGAATCCGGTCACGACATCTTTTTTCCTGACCCCGCTTGATCCGGTCAATTCCTGAAGGATCACCTCCATCACATGCCAGACTTTTACCCCTCTCAGGACACATCCGGTCTGGGTTGAGAATCCCCGTCCGCAGGCCATATGCATATGAAGAACCGGCTCCCCGGTCTCATCCGGGAAAAGGGTTCCCGTGCCGGTCACCTCATGGACATTATCCAACACGCGGGCCATTGGAATGATTTGTTTTGTCCTTGCCTGCTCCGGACCCGTAACCAGGATGCTGCCTTTATCCGCAGCCCCGAGAACGATCAAGGAACCAGAATGGATTTGATGTTGTTTTGCAAATGCCTCGATCTCTTCATGCAGAATATCCCCGTCTTCAAGACGGATAACAAATGTCCGGCCCTGCCCGGCCTCAGAATATTTCACGATTCATTTTCCCTGTTTTATAGCCATCTTTGTCGATGATGATGGTTTCAAACCCAAATCCTTCCAAAGTCTGGTCAATTTTCCGGCGAATATGTTCTTTTAAGGCCATCTTTACCAGATCCGGTTCAACTTCGAGAACTGCTGTTTTCCCATGGCATCTCACCCTGACCTGGGCAAATCCGAGTTTCCGGAGAAAGGCTTCCGATCTGTCCACCCGGATCAGATCCGGCTTTTGAATCCTCACATGGTAGGGAATCCGTGTTGCAAGGCAAGACTGGGAAGGCTTATTCCAGGTTTCAAGACCGAGAAGGCGGGCGTTTTCCCGAATCATTTTCTTTGTAAATCCAATCTCCGCCAAAGGAGATAGAAAACCAAGCTCGTCGGCAGCCTTTAATCCCGGCCGAAAATCTTTTAAATCATCCAGGTTGACGCCGTGGAGCAAGGTTTTGATGCCGAGATCATCTGCCGCGGACCGGATTAAAGAAAAAATCTGCTTTTTACAGTGATAACACCTCTCCTCGGTATTCTGCACCACTTCTTCATTTCCCAGGATATCTGCAGAAAGGCAAATATGGTCAACCTTTAATAGGCTTGCCGTCTTTTTTGCAGCCTCAATTTCCCTTGACGGCACAAACTCGGAAGCTACCGTAACGGCCAATAATTTCTTTGGCTTTATTTTTTCGGCCACAGCCAGAAGGAATGAACTATCGACCCCGCCTGAAAACGCAACGGCAAGAGACGCCAATCCCTGCAACCGGATTTCAAGTTCATGTAATCTTTGTGTATCAGCTTCTGTCTGCATTTTCAGTCTACATCCTTTTCAGATTAAGCTGTTAGCAAATTTCTGCTGAAAAGGAAAGCGTTCACTTGATCTGTGCCTTTTGCAGTATATGACGGACTTTTTCATTTATGTAGCCCCAACCCCTGTTTCGGCCTACATAAATTCAAGATTTTCCTTGACTAAGCGCCTGCCTTGAGATATAAGCCAACCATTATTCAGCAGGCCGCCTTACTGGGTGATCGTCCAATGGTAGGACTACGGACTCTGACTCCGTCAATCGAGGTTCAAATCCTTGTCACCCAGCCACTTGAATCCAAAGGCTTTTAAGATTTTTTCCTGAAAGCCTTTTTTGTTTTTTAAGAATAATTTTCCCAGTTTTATCCCAGTTTTTAAAATGATGAGGTATGTTGTTGTGTTATGATTCATGAATTTATGTAATCCTTATAACGCGGCAAGCAATCTCAGAAATTTAAAATTTTTTAAATTTCGGTTACTCTCCAATATTCTTGAACGGGCAGATAAGAATTTCATTCGACTTTATGTATAAAGCTGATTCAAGAATAGGATAATCTGTCTTGAGTCGGACAGGCATCAGATTTGTGCTGGCTGAATACATCACCAACCGGGCATTTTTCTTTAAATCTATGATTTTGGGATGAAATGGATCTTTTAAATTTTTTGACTGGTGGTTTGTCACACTTTTATTAATATTTCAATTTCATTGCCTCAGCTTGATAATCATTTTCCAGACTTAGTTCTGTTGCATTGTTTACATAGCATCTGACAATTATCTGATATTGTTTTTCCACCGTCACGCCACGGTTTGATGTGATCTGCTTCCATATCGGAAATATCCAATTTTATTTTTTCTCTACATAATGAACAGATTCCATTTTGTTTTTCATAAGCCTCCCGTTTCATTTTGTCGGTAAACGTTCGGATATTCAAATGTTTTTCTTGTTTTGTTAAAACATAAGGATAAACACCAGATTTTTTGGTAATATCTTCATCTATCATTAATTCCCTAATTTCAGCTTCCAAATAATCCGTATCTATATTTATATCTTTGAATTCATTATAAAGTTCACCCCATGCCACCCCCTTCATCTCTTTGCGATAATTTGTAAAAATAGTTCGCACCCATGCAATTACATTTTGGAAATAATTCCAAAGCATGTTCGCATCTGAATGGTGCTGGTGTTTTGCCATGTAATCTGCGACTTCCCCACTATTAATCCACATGAGGGCAGTCTCTAAATATTCTTGCCGAATAGGTGATCCTTTTAGAAGTGCTCCACCATCATTGGCCAAAAGATATGCGGCACAATTAGTTTTACTAAATTTCAGTTTAGCATCACTCAGCCACGGCCCAGTATAAACTGCATTTCGAAGTTCTTGGTCCGTCAATTTTTCACCTGCGATATTGATCGTTTTGAACCAATCCAAACGCTCTTTGTCGGTACCCTCACAAAAATAAATCATCAGATCATAATCCAAAATCTGATCCTGTTCTTCAGGAGTTAAATTGTGAAAAAACCGGTTGTCAAGTGAAAAATCACCATTTACATATTGCCCGACGCTGATCGTTCTCTGCTGTCCGTCCAGCATTTCATAGTTTCCATCATCTTTTACCATCCAATACATAACATTGAGCGGGAATCCTCGGTTGATTGTTTTAATGACGGCGTCGCGCTGTTTCCCACTGTACACAAATTCACGTTGATACTTCGGACGTATATCGAGCTTGCCATTGTATGCGACCACACCTTCTTCAGCCCCGTCTTTGTATCCAGCTATTACTTCACGGATTGGTATATTGCATAGTTCAATTTTCATATTATTTTGCAACTTCCTTATTTTTGATCAATACTCTTGTGTAAAGGGCTTTACCGTTAATAACAGGTCCAACATAATTCTTATGCTGCTCGTCTACGTATGTCGGCACACCTTGAATAAATGCATCTGATTCTTCTCTTTTGTCATCAAATATTCCAAGAATCTCAAACTGGTTAGGATTATATTTGTCTACAAAAGTGATCGGCACACCCATAGCACCTTCAAAGTCATAGGGGATATCAATGTATCGGTTTACATTTATTGCATTGTAGTTATCATAAACAGGGCATTCTTCAGGGTTGTATTTTTTATACAAGATCAGTTTTTCGTGTCGTTTAGTAGTGTCTAAATTTGTGAACCATACAATGCTTCCCATACTGAAATATTTAATTCCGTTTTCAATTTTTTTCCGGGACTCGGTTTTTATGTCATAATCATCTGGTACCTGAAACCATTTCGTTCCTCCATTGTCGTAGCCAAGCCAGAGCTTATTCTCCTTTATCAGCTTGAAAACAAAATTGTATTTTATGGCATTTTGATTTCCAAGAATTAAAAAATTTTTATTGTTATCCGACAACTGTTGAATATATTCACGAAATAGTGAAAACGGCGGATTTGTAACAACGATATCTGCCTCTTTGAGTAATTCAATACATTCTTCACTGCGAAAATCACCATTGCCCTTAAGTGGTGTGGAGGCATTAACATCAAGTTTTAACAACAATTCAACATCTGCCAGCCCCACTGCTCCATCCAAATCAAGGTCTTTTACTTCACTTATTTCAATTTTAAAAGGTTCCTTCCCGTCAGGCTTAAGCCCCTCAAATTCAAACAATGACAATTGCTCACCAGCAATTGGTGATTTCACGTAACTTGTGGTAATAAGTTTTTTAAGTCCGAATGCGTTGAAGTTGGCAGCAAAATATCTAAAGAAGTTGCTTTCAAATGGATCGTCGCAGTTGCAATACACCACTTTACCCCGAAATTGATTTTTGTAGTGTTTTAACTCCTTTTCTATATCAATAAGCTGAGTATAAAACTCATCTTTTTTTGCTTTTGATGCTCTGTGCAAAGCTGTATTTGAAGATTTTTTTCCCATATATTATCCTATCAATTCTTTTCTCCAGAAGTAATAAACAAAAATGAATATATTTACAGAACGAAAAGAATATCAACAAAATAGTTCTTTCGCAATCAAGAAACAATTAATTTACCAGAGGTCAACCATTCTTGCATTATTCTTGATATTGAACTTCATAGGATATAAAGGTCAATAAACCTCTTTTTAAAAAGCTGATCCTATCGCGACCTGGACCGTCGTCAAAAAACCAACAGAATCAGCAAATTATTAAAAGGACCTCTGATGCTCCAGTATCCAAAGGTCCCGTAAGAAATTGATAAAATATTGATTGAGTCAAAAATCAGTCCATAACAATCTTTCTCCTTGGCCGATTAAAAACCCGGCAAATGACATTTTCAATATCTGCCATGCCTGACCGGATGCTTTCTTTCAGACCGGCATTTGTCCGGATCTGCTCAACACTTGTGCCATTCAAAACAGCCTGAGCCCTGTTTACAAGACTTGCCAATTCATGATCCTGGAATATATTCCTGTCCTTGAACGTTTGAAAATATTCATAAAAGCTATCAACCGTTGTATTCTTGAATATCTTTGGCTGACCGTCAGCATTCTGGGTAAACCGATCCGTAACCCTTTCCACCATTTGAGAAAATTCTTCTCTGAGGGCTTCTATAGCCATGGTTCTTGCCTCTTCCATGGTCTGGATGAATTTCTCTTTTTCTCGGGCATAGACCTCCGGCGCTAAGAGCCGGGTTTCTCCATTGGGAACATCAAGGGTGATAAAACGCCAGTTAAAATTAAACTTTTTGCCGATATCAACCGGATAATCGATTTCATTAAACAGATCCCCAAGGCATTTTTTGGCGGCCTTTCGAAGATCACGATAATCCTGAATGAAATATTGAACCGCGTGGTTAAATTCACGCTTAAAACCGTCCAGCTTTTCATCCACTTTGCTGATCAGTTCTTTTGGAACAAAGACCATGCCGGTTATTGGAAAAGGCAGACTCAATGTTAAAAGCCAGTTCCTGGCAGCATTGTTAATTTTGCAAATGGGCTTAAGACTTTCCGGGTCAACCAGTTTTTTCGTGGCCGTCACCCAGTCGGACTCAGCCTGTTCGACCATGTTTGAAAGCTTTGATTTATCGATGGCCTTTATGCCACCCCATTTTGATACGAACATTTGAACCAGACATCCTTTTTCAAATATGTTATCCGTCATGACACACTCCTTTTACATAAAAGAGCCTTGAAACCATAAAAAGACTTCAAGGCTCTTGGCGTTAATTTTTTACCGGATTTTATTTTCAGCCACAGATTGGCAGATACTTTCTGACCGGCACGTTGTTTTCATGATAATAGGCCGGGGTTAGTTGTTTTTCGATTTCTTTGCCCAGCAGGTCCTTTATGAACTGACTTTCGGTAATGCAGGATTTGCCGTTAAACCCCCGTGTTTCAAGCTTTACTTCCCCTTCGTTGGAGATATCAATAATGATTTCTTTCACCATCCGGCTCCTTATTTACATCCGGACATGAAGCCGGATGCCGTTATCAGTTTGTTGTTCAATCACCCTGTAGCCTTTTCGCCTGGCCTCTGTCCGGGTTCTTTCAACTGCATACCGCTGTTTGAGAAGACCCCCGTTTTTACCAATGGCGGCCTCAATGCCTTTGTCCCAGAAATCGGTTTGCAGTTCATATTTTCCGTTATTGAATACAAGGCCGATTTCGTACCCGGCTCCCGGAACCTCAATCGCATGATCACAAGGGCTGTCACCGTTATACCATTTAAATGTGGTCTTGCCCTTGACCAGGGTTAACCCGATATGGCGGCATGCCCTGCAAAGGGATTCAAGATCAGTGACTTCCAATTCTATCCTTGCAAGATGACTCATGAAATCCTCCTTCCCTTGGTTTGGGTTTCTTGTGCATTGGCCCTCCTGGCTCTTGTTTTTGCCCATTCACGAAGCGATCCGATATCTTCATTCATCGTTCTGGAAAGTGGGACGATATTTTGGATGGCAGTGTCAAGGCCGTCAAACAGGCTGTCTTTTACCAGTTGTTCAATCTCGGCTCCTGTCCAGCCATGAAGTTCCTGGACCTGATTCTCCGGCACGGAAGACCCATACCGGTCATTCATGATCCGGATGATTTCCAGTCTTTCATTTGCAGTCGGGATATCTACGAAAAACATGGCATCAAACCTTCCTGCCCTCATGAACTCAGGTGGTAAACTTGAGATATTATTCGCCGTTGCCATGACAAGAACAGGGGCCGTGGTTTCCTGGAGCCAGATAAGAAAATGTCCGAACATACCGGCAGTTGTTCCACCGTCGGATTGTCCGGATGATTTCACCCCGGAAAAGGATTTTTCAAGTTCATCCATCCAGACCACGGCTTTGCCAAAGGCATCAATGGTTGCTGTTGCCTGCCGCATGTTCTTTTCCGATTCACCCACCAGGGACCCCTTCAGGGCAGAGATATCCAATCTGATTAACGGCCAGTTTAATATGGATGCAGCCGCTTTACATGCCAGTGATTTACCGGTTCCGGGGATGCCCACCAGTAAGAGGGCCTTTGGTTTTGGCAGGTGGCCGTTGCCGGGCTCAAAGGCCTTGATACGATTGCTCAGGTATTGCTTGAACGGCTCCAGTCCGCCGACCTGATCCATAGGGACCGGAGGGAAGAATTCCATTAATCCGGTTTTGCGGATCATCATCTTCTTTTGTTCTGTTATGATCTCTGGATCAAATTGTCTGGTGTTGACCAGGCTTAAGGCAAAAGCGGTTTCTGCTTCAAATTCGGTGAGTCCCTTTGCAGCCTCAACGGCTTCCGGGTTTATACCAACGTCAACCGCTTGACCCAGTTCCTGCATGATCCCTGCAAGATCCTGTGCAGAGGGCAGGGCAAAATCCATGACAGTGAAATATTTTTCAACCTCTTGAGGCAGGGTTAAATGTGGTCCTGCCATGATCAGGCAGGACCCCTGGCTTTTATAAATATGGATATTATTGATGATGGCCTGGAGGATCTCAACAGCGCCCAGAAAATGATGAAAATTTTGAACCAGCAGCATGGTTTCCTGACGGGCCGATAACCAGTCCAATGCTCCGACCGGATCTATGATGTCTTCAGTTATCTTGTTGGTTGCCGGGGATATGATGCCCCGCAGGCAGTCCCAAGAAAACAGTTCATATCCATCGGCATGGATTGATTTGACAGCGCGGTCCGTTTCTGCAGTATTGATGTAAATCGCCGGGTATCCGGCTTTCATATAATTTGTAATGTCCATGGATAATCTCCTTAGCAAAGCCTATAAATAGAGGCTATTCAGCTTGTTTGTTTTGTTTTTGGCCGGGTATTTTTTTTCGACAGGTGCGTTTTGAATAGATTATCTTGCAGCTTTTAAGATCGATCTGCCAGGGGGCAAGATCGTGGTTTTGTCTAAAACCACGGAGTATCCAGGTTCCGCCTTTAAGTTTTTTAGGATGATGTTTCCCGTCAAACTCAACGAAAAGATTAAAGATATAATCCCATAACCCCTGGCCAACTTCCGGAAATCCTTCAATCCATTTGATCTTTTCCCAATCCGGGAATAACATTTTGTATAGTTCTATTAAAACTGAGTCCTGGTGGTCTGATTCATCAAAGATTTTTTGGATATGAATTCGAAGGCTCTTGATATTTTTAATCCCTTGATTTGCCAGATGATGATGGAGATCATTCTCTGTCAATGCATTTTTCATTGTACTTCTCCTTTTTTTATCTTGAAAATTGGAAGGACTTTTTGAAATCGTTACTCGATATGCTGGCTGGATGTTATGAAATCCAGGTACTTTTGTTTTATTTTGGCAAGCCATTCCTGTTCGGCAAAGCTGTAATAAGTGTCACCACCGATAATCAAATGATCGTGCAGGGCCACATGAATGCCTGAAAGGGCCACATTTATGGTTACCGTGATCATAAAATCTGAAGAGGACGGCGTGACGGAACCGGAAGGATGGTTGTGAGCCAAAATGATGGCGGTGGCCTTTAACGCAAGGACCCGTTTTACGATTTCTCTGGGGTATACGGCAGAACTCGTAATGGTGCCTGAAAACAATTCTTCAATCGCAATGATTTTATTTTTTGCATCCAGAAAGATGCCGTACATTTTTTCTACATCATCATGCCGGGCAAAGATGGGCTTCATGATATTAAAGACTTCCAAAGCGTTTGCCAGCATATTGCCTTTGGATGATTCTTTAATCTTTGAAGCAAGATACCCGGATTTTAAATCTTCCCAAAAGATTGTGTCGTCAATTAAGACAGGGTTCTTTTTATTATCTTTCATCAATATCCTCCTAAAATGCACAAAGCTCTCCTGAGATGTCTCAAGAGAGCTTTAATGTTTTTGTAAATACGGGCCTGTTACAGAAGAAATGGAATTTTATTGCAGTGCGGCTTCTGGTTTTTTGAGCGGATTTTCAGGGAAATTACCTTTTCTCGCTGGATTAAAAGCACATACCCGGCAAAAGGATTTATCTTTGCAGGCATCACAAATCCTGCTCTTGTCTAAAATGGTTTCGAGATGGTCAAAGATGCTTTCCAGGGTTTTTGTCATGGGTAGCTGGCACCCCCATGCGATCCTTCTTAAAAGGGCGCTATGGTATTGGCTGAGTTCCGGCGTATAGGCCATAATCATTTCCTTTCCGACAGGATAGGCAATCATCCTTCAAATTCTTTTCCACAGCGATTGCACTTGTAAAGACAGATAATATTCCTGTCTATGAGTTCTCCCACTTTATTGCCGACGGCTGCGCCTGCCAATAATCCTGCCAGGGCGCTTCCAGCACCTCCCATGGCTATTCTGATGCCGGTTCCAACCACCGTGACGATAAAGCCGACTGCCCCACCAAAAGCGGTTCCTACTTTCTGGCTGGTATTGATCAGAACAACAAAATCCGTGCTGTTGCATTCTGGGCAAATAGGTTTTTCAGACATTTTTTTCTCCTATGAATTATTTTGTTAAAATATGGTTTTGAAGGTGCCGGACATACCGGAGCCGAATGTAATTGAAAAGACGGGACTGAGAGGGGTATTGCTTCTAATGCTTTGAACTATGCAGCGGCATTTGAGATTTTGTTGATTTTACTGACATAGAGCCGTTCAAAAGCCTTGCCGGTATTTTCCGATTGTTTAATGATGGAGCGGACAGCCGTCTCGTCAAGATTGGCCGCAAGCTCTTTGACCAGAAAATCCTGATCCAGGGTCTTTCTGCCTGCAACTGTTGACACCTTGAACCGGAACCCGTCCGTAGTAAGCCAGGTATTATCCCCGGCTTTGTTTGCGAGAAAATAGGTCTTCTTGATCCTGTTCTCGATAATTTTTATGGATTCGTCCAGATCCTTAAGATTGTCTTTCAGCCTGGCCAATTCTTTAAGATCCCTGTCACATCCGGTATCGAGATTTGTGATATCCTTCCCCATGAATTTAGGGCAATCTTCGTTGACATCACACCAGTCGCAAAGGGGATGAAAACCCCGGCAATATTCCAGATCATTAATTGATATGAGCCCGGATTGGATCTTCTCTTTTGCCGTCCAGATCTTTTTTGCAACCGCCAGGCAGGTGTTCAGCGATGAATTATCAGGCAGATACGGCCCGAACGGTTTGACCCTGCTCATGGAGATGGACAATACCCAGGACTCAATATCGACACCATCAGGGGAAAGGGGAAGGGTTATCCCAAACAGTTGTTGCATGATTTCGGGGAAGGTTGCCCCATGAATTTGAAGTCCATTGGTTTGTTCCACTGAAAAACAGGGCTGACTCCAACAGGATTTAAGAAGGCCTGTTTGTCCATATAGCTGAGCCTCATAAGAAGCATATAAAAAATCCGGAATCTGCTGATTATTTTTGAGTTCCAGGATTCTTACAGCAGGTTTTTTGCCTGCCCACACCATTGTAAAGTCCAGATGCGCTTTAATCGGGATATGATTCCAGGTGACACTGATTTCGAGTTGTGGAACCAGATTAACCCCGGTTGCAGAAAGGGCTTTTTCTAATCCTGCCTCAAGCCAATGACCTCTTTGAAGGACGATCTGACGCCCAAGGGTTTGGTATATTTCTGTTGATGACATCACCAATAGATCATTGGTATCGGGTTTGGGCAGCATGCCTGCTTTCCCTGCAACGGCAGACCGGATACATTCCATGCCTTTCCCGATATCCGACATCCCCACATATTGGGTTCGATCTCCAAGCTGTTTTGCGGTGTTATCTTCTGAATAGGAGATCAGTCCCTTGGCCAGTAGTGCTGCCAGTCCATCTGATTTTTTCTGATTATGCTGCATCTGCTGGCCTCCACCATAGCTTTTTATTACCATCCCAGTGAAAACCGGCCGTCTTTAGAAATTCCTTTTTCGAGTGAGTATTGCCTTTGGCAAAGACGCAGATTTTGCCATCCTGGGTCTTGCCGTTTTCATATTTTACCCCATCAAGGCGCGGAAGATTTGTTATATTTTCATTGCCTGCACTACTCATTTGGGGTTCTCTTTTTGCAGATTTTTCTGAGCTTTTATGCCGGGTTTTACTGGGTGTAAAAGAGGGTTCCGAATGATTGTTTCGACCACAGGCCAATTCTGCATCATCATCATTTTCTGTTATAATGACAATCAAGGCAGACAATCCATAACGACGGGCATAAGTCATCGCAGATCCGTATCCTTGAGGGTCGCTTGTGGATAGCGGCATGACAATCAAAGAAGCCTGCCATTGGCCTGATTCTGAATGAACAATCTTTGTTACCAGTCCAAGATGCCCTGGTTTTGCTGGAACAGGATACTGAGTAAGCCAGATCCCGAATTTTAGCATCGCTGCCTTGGACACATGCACTACAGAATTGAGGGTTGCATAATTACTGTCGGTAGAACCGTTTTGGCCGTCTTTTGACGCGGGTTCTATCATTTGCTGCACCAAAATCATGGCCTTGGCAAGTTCCGTGATTTTTTCTGAACTAAACATTATATTCATATTATCCTCCTTTGAAATAAGAAATGCCCGTGTTCTGCGCTATCGCAGAACACGGGCAATATTAGGTTCTTCAAAGGAATAATATATATTTGAAATTATTTGAACAGCATTTGTCACACGTAAAATGAATCGGTGTGGCTCACTTCGAAATGACCGTTGACAGCGCCATAGAACCGGGCATTTCATGGATGGAAACCGGTTAAAAGGAGAAGATGGCAACCGGATTATTCAAGTTGATATATTATAGAGACCACTATGGGAAAATGCCTTTGATTAAAATTGTCGGGGAATAAAGTTTAATGCAGGATCTGATTCATCAGACTCAATCCGTATGAGAATAGTCTTCTGATTTATCCTTATTCGTTATGCACTAAATTCTCGCCAAATAGCAAGATTTTCTTCAGGCAAGATTTTTGGCTCTAAATGTTTAAGAATTTTGTATTTTTTTACCAGCGGGGCCATTTTCTCCCTGCCAAAGTCACTCAAGCTATTATAAAAGAGAAGCGACAACTCATGCCTGGATAATTGTGCTCTAAATAGATTTGTATATACCAGTTTTTCATCAATGAAATCAGCCCGATCAACTAGTTTGAGCAAATTGTATAACGTTCTGTAATACTGCCCTAATAATGCATCCCCATATTCTTCATAAAAAAAATTGTATTGTTTAACCACGCTGTTCCCATTTATGCAATCTAATCTGAAAACACTTTTGTGGCTGCCCATGCCATCAGGGATACTTTCACATAGAAAACTTTTGATAAATATTCCATACAGTTGCCTGATTGCATCCTTCCCTTTTACGATCTCCCCGAAGTGGGAGCAAACAATATCGTCTCTGCAATTGTTTAAGAATTCCAACATTTTAAAGAATGTGTTCTCAAACCTCTGTATCTTAAGCGTCTTATTCTGAGCCTTCATTTCTATCTTCTGACTGGCAAGCTCTGTGCGAGTAAGCTTCAATTCCTCCCTTTGCAAAGCAAGCTCATCACGCTGCATGTAGATCGTGATAATCAGCCCTGCAAACGCCAATCCCGAAAACAGAGAAGTCAATAATCCAAAACTATCTCCAAAAACACCAGATTTTCCAATTGACAACTCGCTTACTGGCCAGGTCAAAAAAATTAGAAGGCCTGTGTAAACTAAAACCGTTAAAACCACGCCCCCAATTAAGACCCAGCTCAACACTCTCAATCTCATGATTTTCTCTTTTTAAAAAATAACATCACAATATGGGCATATCTGACAATTAAAAAAAACAAAATCTTGGATCAATATATCAAGTATTTTCAAGATGCCTCCTGAAATTAAAATTACAGATAAAAAAAAGACACACAATCAGGTTGAAGAATCTGTGAAAATAGTCTGAAATGTAACGTTCCAAAATCTGCGGTATATTCATCAGCATTTTGTTTGTTGGAATTAAGAATCATGTTCCGAATTCAACCGAATTTAATCTAAATCATCAATAGTTTCGAAAACCCATCCAATATCCCTTCTTATTTCCTTATACTGGTCTTTATCCAATAATGAATGCTCTTTTTCTAAATTGAACACTAGTCCCTCTTGTTTGAGCGGATCGAGCTTCTCAGAATCCATGCCACATAAAAAAATTTGTGAATTTTTTGGGGTATAATCTCGAATTAAAGCAACAATGCTCTCATAGTGCTTCGCAGCTTGTTCATGCTGGTTTGGTGTATCAATCACGAATGGGCTTAATAATTCTTCACCATACAAATATATTAAATTGTAAACTGAAAGGTAATATGCAAGCATTGCTCTTGAGCCTTCTGCCGCGCCCCCACTTTTGGCAACTTTTCTATGATTTTCAGGAGATTTAATAGCACTGGAATTAACCCCAAATGCCCCCAGTTTTGCAGTGTATGTAGGGTATATTTCTTGAAATTTCTCTATAACGATTTTTCTGTTTTCTTTTGTTAATTCTTTTCTATCTTTTTCAATTGATTTTTCTTCTTCTTCAAGGTCATAAAGATCTGCTGCCTTTTTTCTCCTATGACCTTTTACTCTGTGTTTCACTGAATGCGCTGCCACACCATCTAGTATGTTTTGAAGCGTGATAGAGGTTTGTTTCTCTTCCCTATAGTATTTTTCATTCAGGGTTTGTATTTTTTCTCTTGCTATATTCAGTTCTATTTCTTTTTCGGACACGCTTTTGTTAATTTTATTTAGATCTTTTTCTAAACGAGCCACAACTTGTTCTGTTTGGTCTTTGTCTTCCAATAAAGAAAATCTGTTGACTAAAGAATTGTCATGAATAGTACCGCAAGTTGGACATACTAGTTCTTCTTCAACTTGAAGAGAATATTCATAATCATTATGTAATTCAGTTAAAGCTTTCGTAGCAATATCCAATTGGCTTTGGATATATGCTTTTTCAGCGCGTAGTGATGCTAAATTCTCAAAAAGTGTTTCCTGTTCTTCATGAAGAATAAGCACATCTTCCTTAAGTTCATCTCTGATTTCGTCGAATTCTTCAACACTTACTGTTGTCTCAACATCTGGTACAAATTCATTAACAACAGAGATGGCATTATCAATCCGTTCAATTTCAGATCTGACTAACGATTGTTTTTGCTTTTTTTTATAAATTTCTTCTGTAAGAGTAAAATATTTATTTTGGGTTATCCCAACATGGTAAGGAATTATTTCTTTAATCCAATTGGCAAATTGCCCGAGTCGATCAAAACTATCCCAAGCATTTGACCAACTATGCTTTTGATCAATATAAAAGGGTAGGAAATAATAAGCAGGAGGTGGTGTGATAACAATTTCTTCATCTCTTTTTGGGAGAAGGGCATTAAAATTTACAATTTTTGCAATTTTTTCTGAAAAATCACCTGTAACACTAGAAAATACCTGATACTTCTTTCCATTTTCTGAAAAAAAAAGTCTATTTCCATGCCGAGCTGCCCAATATGACATATCCCCCACGGTGAACTCTAATAACGCTTTACAATCCAAACTATCCCATTTTTCATCAAAACGTGGCTCACAGCCAAGACACCAAAAAATATTTTTTACAGTAGTAGATTTGCCGACACTATTTTTCCCTTTTGCGAGTATCAGGTTGAATCTTTTTGAAAATTTGAACTGAATCGCTTTTTCTTCTTTGTCGCTTAAGATCTTCAAACGCTTGAATTTTAAGCTTCTCATGCTGCCCTTTCCTTAGATTTCTTATTAGAATTTTGTAATTTGCTACAGACATAATATTTAAAAACCTGTAATCAGTTCATACAGGAAGGCTCCTGTTAATTCTTTGTCATTGTTAAAAAAAATTTTTGTTTCGACTGAAAGATCTTCCTTGACCTTCATCTCCAATTCAGGCGCATTATTACATTGCTCGGAGTGCTTATCAATTAACAGACATATTTCTTTTGACACAGATAGTAACATCGGATTTCGTTCGCTGATCCGTTTTGTATAGTAGCGATAAAATCCAGTCTGAACTTCTCGACGTTTAATAGATGAAAGATTGTATTCATTCGTTAATATTTGTAGAAACTCAAAACAGACACTTTCATCTGGTTTTCTGCTTATAAATTGATCAATTATCCCTTGAAATTGATCACGCGTAATCGCTTTATTTTTTAAAGAGTCCCCCCATTTTTTATAGTCAAATGTATTTTCCCCTTTTCTATACAAATCTCGGATTACGCATTCATATATACGGCCTGGATTATATTTGCATCCAGGGGTAATTTTATTTATTAGTTTGCTGATTCGACCTTCAACGACATCATCGAATCCTTGATCTGGTAAATCTGGAACTATAAAAGCAATTTTTTCTATAAAATTATCAAGATGTTTTCCGTCTCCAACTTCAGTTTCTAAACATTCAAGGATTACATCCAACTCTTTATATGAAAGATCCCCACAGTCTATTACCTCTAATGAAAAGCCTTTTTTGTGTATATCGAAACTGTAACCCCCGGTTGAAACTAAGGCTACTTTTTTAATTCTATTTCCATAGGATTTATTACCAACGCTTTCTCCAAGCTTCCCAAGAATTGAATTCTTCTTATTTTTGTCAATCTTTGATAATGAATTAATTGTATGTTTCTTGTTGGTTTCTTTAACTTGATAAAATTCAAATAGGACTTTGGCTCCATCAAGGGAATCTGCTAAAGTAACATCCTCATGTTCTTCAATAAACAATGCATAGTTTTTACCTAATGAGTGTTCATCTAACATTTTACAAAACGCCCAATGGTATTGGTAATTGTATTTTTTAAATGTATAACTACCAGATTTTTCTCTTTTCGGGTCATTTCCGAGAGGATTATTAATTGAATTATCGAAAATATTCTGGTCGTTTTTAATCATTCAGGTACACCGTATCTGCTTGTAGCATCTTGTTACAGGTCAGTGTATCATGCAGTTTTGAATGATATCCGACCAAACAAATCCAAAATCAGATCTGGAAATCCATATCAACATCGCTATAGCCTGTAAAGTCATTTCAAAAAAATATACTTTGGTGAAAATATAATTGATGCAGATGGGATCTGCCAAAATGTTCTATATTGGAGATAAAAACCCCGGTGTCGATGGTCATGATAAATTGAGCCAAAAATGGTCATATAAAACTGAGCCACTAGGGAAATGAACAGGGGGGACCGCAGGTTCACTCCCCCCTGTTCAATTTTCCGGGTAAATACCTATATTGTTGGTTTTATCCGGGATAATAGTGGAGAGTTTATGAAAAAAAGGAGACCGTTTTGGACATTTTGGATTTGTACAGATCCGGCCTGACCCAGCGCGATATTGTAAGAAAGCTGGGTATCAGCAGGAACACCGTCAAAAAGTATATCGAAAACCCGGAAAGCTGTTTGAAAGATAAAGAACCACATCAAAGAGAAGGCATTCTGGATCTATACCTTGGCACGATCAAGGCCTGGCTTGACGAAGATGAGTATTATAAGGCCACCTGGATATATGACCGCCTGGTTAACCAGGGATATACCGGCAGCTATGAAACCGTAAAACGCAAAGTCGGGAAACTGAAAAAGCATAAACAGAAAATCGCCTATATGCGTTTTGAAACCGATCCCGGCCATCAGGCCCAGGTGGATTTCGGTGAATTTCAGGTTGAGCTTCCCGGCGGCAGCATCAAAAAACTGTATCTGTTTTCCATGATTCTGGGGTATTCCAGGAAGATATACACAGAATTCATTGAGCAGTGCGATATGCCAAGTTTTCTTGACTGCCATATCCATGCCTTTGAATATTTTAAAGGCATCCCGGATCAGATCCTCTACGACCGGATGAAAAATGTATATATCGCCAAGCTGGCCGGCAAACATAAATTCAACTCGACACTGATCGGATTTGCATTTCATTACGGATTTTCGCCCCAGGTTGCCCCAGCCTATGCCGCATGGGTTAAAGGCAAAGTGGAACGGCCTTATACCTTCATCCGTGAAGGGTTTTGGCGGGGATACGGCTATGTTAATACGGTAAGAGCCAATAAAGACCTCTGGTCCTGGATCATTAAAAAAGATGAACGGATACACGGCACCACCCATGAAAAAATCAGCACCCGGTTTGAAAGGGAACAGCCTCACTTAAATCCTTTACCGCATCAACCGTTTGACACCTCATATCGTATATACCGGAAGGTGTATAAAGACTGTACAGTTCATTTTGAAGGCAACCTGTATGTCCTGCCGCACAGACTTGTAGGAGAGCAGGTCATCCTCCGGCTTAAAGACGACCATTTGCGTATCTTTGAAAACCATTATCTGGTCGTTGTTTATGAAGTGCCACCAACCAAGGGAAATCTGGTACAGAAAAACCGGTTTTATGCAGCCTTGAAAAAAGATAAGGATATGAACCGCCGCAAATACCATACCGGCAGAAAAGTCAAAGGCCGGGCCAAACAGACCATCAGCCCGGAAAAACCCAGATATGATATGGATGTTGAAATCCGCTCCATACTTGAATATGAGCAGGTGGCCATATGAGTGATACTCTGGTAATGGATCGTATCGAATCCAACCTTGTCCGGCTCAAATTGTCTCGAATTTCCAATATTTTGAGGGATCTTACCAAAACAGCTCAAGAGCAGGGGAAAAGTTATCTTACCTTTCTGGATGAACTGCTGGAAGAAGAGGTCGCCGCAAAAGAACAGCGCCGGATTGAAACCTCGTTAAAGATATCCGGACTTCCCTATATCAAAAGCATTGACGAGTTCGACTTCACCTTCCAGCCCGGCCTGGACAAACAAAAAATCATGGGGCTTTTTGATTTAAGCTTTATCCGTGACAAAGGCAATGTGATCTTTCTTGGCCCTCCCGGTGTAGGCAAGACACACCTTGCCGTATCCCTTGCCCTCAAAGCCTGCCAGGCGGGAATGAGCATGTATTTTACAAATATGGCAGACTTGATCATCAAGCTGAGAAAGGATCATGAAGAGGGAAAACCCGGCAAAGGCCGCGGCTACTATAAATCTGCTCTCGTGGTGGTCGATGAGGTGGGATATACACCCATCACCCGTGAAGAGTGCAATCTGTTCTTCCGTTTTATTGCCAACCGGTATGAGAAAACCAGCACGGTTATCACGTCCAATAAGGCTTTTACCGATTGGACCGAGTTGTTCCATGATCCCATTATTGTAACAGCCATTCTTGATCGGTTGCTTCACCACAGCACCGTGATCAACATCAAGGGGAACAGTTATAGATTAAAGGAAAAAATGGGCAACAAGGGCAAAGGAGATTTATAACCTGAAGGCCACGCTTAAAATGAATCGGTGTGGCTCAATTTTGATGACCGAAAATAGCTCACTTTGAAATAACTGTTGACACCTGTTTGAATACTTTGCAATTTCTTCCTTTTCTGGTATGTTTCATCTGCACTTTTTTGGTGATCTGTTTCACAGGTAATCTGCGGGTAATTATCCATGATCATTATAAAAGTTTGATTTCTTTAGGTAAATCAAAATCCGGGATGTAGCATCCGGGTTAATGTGTTATGCGTTTGAATTTTTAAGGTGAAAGCAGAAAGCATGATTGAAATTGGATATATCTGGAGATGTTATGACGAAAGCGGAATTTCTAAATGAAATTGAAAAAATTATTGAGGTTGAGAAAGACACATTGAAAGGATCTGATCGTTTAGACGAACTGGAAAATTGGGATTCATTCGCTCTTATGGAGTTAATCGCAATGATAGATAACAACTTTGCTATGACCTTAGAATTTGAAGAGTTGGATAAGTGTAAAATTATAGATGACATCTATGCTCTTTTAAGTGAACATGTATCATAGAGATTGAATCCCGAAAGTTGAGTTAATAATGCAAATTGATTTTTCTGGGAAAAGATTTCTTGTTACCGGCGCGTCCTCTGGAATTGGACGCGCCACTTCAATCTTGTTATCTCGGCTCAATGCTGAAGTTGTTTTGTCCGGACGAAATAAAAAAGAATTGCAAAATACATTGGAGTGTATGATAGGTGAAAGCCACTTCTTAGCTCCATTTGACCTTGCTAAATCTATCGAAAAGATACCAGATTGGATTACGAGCTTGGTAGCTGATAGAAGCCCATTCAATGGTTTAGTTCATTGTGCAGGAGTGGAAGATACCCATCCAATACGTCAAATGAATACCTCTATTTTTGAATCTGTGTTACGAATAAATACAAATTCTGCTCTTATGCTAGCAAAAGGGATGTATAAAAAAAACTGTTACAAACTGCCTTGCAGTATAATTTTTGTTTCCTCCATAACAGCAATCGTTGGAAAGCCAGGATTAGCAGCTTATTGCGCTAGCAAAGGTGCTTTAAATTCAATGGTTAAAGCCTTAGCAATAGAGATGGCCCAGAGGGGAGTGAGAGTAAACACTGTATGCCCTGGATACGTTATGACAGAAATGAATGAAAACCTAATTAGTAAGCTTCCGGAAAAAAGATATAATGAAATTATAAATTCACACCCTCTCGGGCTTGGCACGCCGGAAGATGTAGCTAATAGCATAGCCTTTCTTTTATCTGATATGGCAAGATGGATCACTGGAACAAGTCTTGTAATTGATGGTGGATATACCGCCATCTGAAATTTTAAAAACATGAAAGGGATTTAAATGCCCGCCCAAATCAAAGCTATTGAATACTATTTGCCTGATAATATACTCAATAATGAAATGATAGAGGAAATTTACAAGCCTTGGTCTTCTCAAAAAGTGGAAAATATAATTGGAATAAGGTCCCGTCATATTGCAGATATGGATGAAACTGCCTCGGATTTAGGATACATGGCTGCAATGAAATTATTTAATTCTGGCGTAGTTTCTCCAGCACAGATTGATTTTTTACTGTTTTGTACTGAAACCCCAGATTATCCACTGCCTCCAAGTGCATGCATATTGCAGGATCGTCTAAATCTCCCGAAAACTACCGGTGCATTAGATTATAACTTGGGCTGTTCAGGGTTTATCTATGGGCTTGGGCTATCTCAGGGGTTGATCGTAACAGAACAGGCAAAAAATGTTCTTCTTATAACTTCTGATACATATTCAAAACATATTCATTCGGATGATAAAAGCGTTAGAACTCTTTTTGGAGATGGTGGTGCAGCAACATTGATTTCTATTTCTGATGAGGATTGTATTGGCCCTTTTCAACACGGTACTGATGGATCAGGTTTCTCAAATTTGATTGTAACCAAAGGTACTGCCCGCTCACCAAATTTTATTAGGAACCTTAATCTTTCTAAAAAAACAAAATTTCCTGATAATTTATATATGAATGGATCAGCACTCTTTAATTTCACAATTCAAACAGTACCTCACACGGTTGAAAAGTTTCTACAAAAAATTAATTCGAAATTAGAGGATGTAGATTTTTTTGTATTCCATCAGGCCAATAAATATATACTGGAACATCTACGGCAAAAAATAGGGATTCCTAAAGAGAGATTTTTTGTGGATATTTCGGATACCGGGAATACAGTTTCTGCATCAATACCCATCGCACTTAAAAAAGCTTCCACGTTGGATTTAATCAAGAAAGGAGACCGCATTCTTACTATTGGTTTTGGTGTTGGATATTCTTGGTCAATAACCATTTTGACATGGTAAAGACCGGATAAAATTAGCTCTAAAGCAAAAACTTTATTTTTTCACAGGGGCTTGCAAGCTATATTTTGAAGCTTCGACTAAATATTCCCAGACTGGAAGCCCATTGTTTGAGTCTATCCCATAAATATATTCTGAATGTTGCATCATTTTGTAACTATCGAAGAAAATTATCTCTAAGCTATTCAGCTTAAATCGATTCGATTCAAATATCTTTTTCAACAAAGATGGCGGATAAAAAGATTGAACAAAATCACCCTTAGGTTCTTTGAAAAGAGAATTAACCAAATCTATTGTCCCATCTGAGATCCAATTGGAGAATTTTTTATTGTGGTAGGCCTGCTCAAGTGGAGAAAATATTGAGGGAAAAACTCCAATCAACCTCCCAGAATTTTTTAGAACTTTATAACAGTGACCTATTACTTCTCTGTTGTACTGGTCTGATGCGGAAAGAATAGAATTGCAAACGATTATGGAATCAATATCAGTTATAAAATTTGATATCTCATGGTGAGCAATATTGACATAGCATATTTTTTCGTTGCTAAAGTTTGATTGCGCGAGTTTGATTGCGGTCTGGGAACCGTCAGTACAAACTATTTGTTCTATCTTAGCATGAGATAGTAGTATTTTTCTTTGAAGATTTATTTCAGAACCGCAACCAAGAATAAGAATCCGTCGATCAGTTTGTGGTATCTTTTTTATTATCTTTTTTAGAAAATATTCGTCGAGGGAAATATTAAACACATTGGTGTATCCGGTCAAAGAATACTCGTGCTCCCATGCAGCCACATCAGCTTTGCTGATTGCAACAACATTCGAGTTAGTTTTTCTTGTCATATTCTCCTCGAATAATTTGGTTAACAACCATGACCATTTATTGGGATTTAAATATTGGTTTATCCCATCTAAATGTTACTGCACTCCAAGTGTATCCTAATCCAGCGCTAACCATGCATACAATATCCCCTGAATTAAGAACTTCTCTATTTTCTGCCTCTCGAACCGCTATCCAAGGATCAATACTGCCTATATGTCCAAATTGATCCAATGATGAACATAACTTCACTTCATAATTCAGACTCTTAATGATTCTATTTAAGATAGATTCACTCAAATGATTGATCGCTAAAAAAAATTGGTCGCCGGTCTTTAAATTTAAGGAATTTAGGTTTTTATTAATTACTTCACAATAATTAACTATAGTCCTATGAGTCAATCTTTTTCTAAGAGAGTTGTAATCGTTTACTTTAAATACATTTTTTGAAATCAAACCATTAAATATTGGTGAAATTTTTACGTCTATACTAAAAGATCCATCACAAATACTATATGCAGATAATACAGGATTACTGTCCCCCTTACTTAATAAGATACAAGAAGCGCCATCAGAAAAAGAAAACAGAAAAGATGTATCTTGATCAGAATAGTTTACTAAATCATTAATTTTATGACCTCCAATTAAAAGTATTGAATTCATATTGTGTTCGCTATACAAAAAAGCTTTAGCAACTCTAATAGCAGTCAAATCTGTGCAGCTTTGACTAAAAATATCAAAAGTTGGTATATTATTTCTTATCGATAAGCTGTTTTGAATATACGCACTAGCCATCCAAACGTAATAATCTTTATTTTCGGAACCAGTCCAAATTAATGCATCTATATTTTTTTTATCTGTATCATTTAAGCAAAGCATTCCGGCACTAATAGCCATATCACATGCACTAGTTGATTCGTCCGATCTATATATTTTTTTTATTCCCAACCTTTTTTCGATATATTTCCTATCAAAATTTGATATCCGTTCTATATCTATGGAACTCAAACAGTTTTTAGGCAACCAAAGGCTTCCTTTAACGATACAAGTATGACTCATTGTGTTCGACCCTAAATATTTACTTATTGCTCGTTAACAGTTTGTTGATGATCTTAACAATTTCTGATCGTTGGAAATGCTGGTACAAGTATAACTGTGGCCCGATATCGATGTTTGCCATGAAGGCAAGATCACCGTACTCCTGAACTATGTCAAACCCCAATGCTAAGTTAATTTTTTGCATAGTGGAACCACAATAGTTTATGCACACTAATCGGCCATTCGTATTGGCAAATGATTCAGCCAAAAGGCACTTTGTTGTAGTGACTAAATATTCAAAATTAAATCTGTATTTTGGAACGACTAATCCTGCATCTGCGTAAAATATTTCATCGACATTCTCTCGTGGTATTTGATCCACAAAGTACTCTTGCATCTTTTTAGAGATATTATTTATATCAGGAAACCGACTTTGATATAAAGCAAAATGCTTACCTAAAAGACATCCGTACTCAGCATTTTTAATTATTTTACCACAGGTAAATGCAGCTAAATGATTAGTATCATCCAATAACACGTTATATCTTAGGGCATTATCTTTAGCGTAATAGTTAAGCATCTCGCATTTATTAAAATACTCTGTAAGAGGTTTCCCGCAGATGCAATAACCTTCTTTGTGGGGACCATCCAAAGGATATATTTTTGCACAGTTCATATCTATGCAGTGATATTGCTTCTTATGTTCTTTAGAAAAAATGCTTCCATATGTTGAAAACAATTCCTGGTCCAGGCCCGCCAGCACAAGATCCTGATATGTTACATTTTCCAAGAATCTATTTCCAAGCTCAGTATTCGAGATAGAGGATAGATCTATTTTTTGGGGAGAATAATCTATTTGTTCAGCTAAATGTTTTCTATTGTGCATATGGACTTCCATCGTCCTCGACCTTGACAAGTTTAATCGGAACACTATTTATCATATTTTGAGAGTCACTATAATAACAGATATGCCCTTTGAATGAACTACCATTATTTGAAAGCATAACACTCAAACTACCACGATCTAACCTATAATTGCTTTTAGACTGATAGTTTAAGTTTAAAATTAGGTTTTTGAATTCTCCAGTAAGAGTCCAAAACATACCTTTTTCAGGGCCTTCATGGCAGTGTGCATACCCCTTAACATTTATTCCTTGACGACTTAAATAATAAATAATCCGATTAGAGCCTGCATTTATATAGTCGATAGAGGTTTCCCACGCTCCTTTTATTTCTGGCCCTTTGTACAAACGTTCTTCATACCAGGGTATTATAATCGCTCTCCAAACAGCAACTGCGACCGTAGTTATAAAGACAGATAATAAACTAGCAACAACTCCGGTTACCATACTTGCTGCAAAATTTTGATAATTCATTTTCTCCCCTGATTTTTCCCTCGAAAAATGCTTCTAAGGTTAAGCCACACATTTTAGACTATGCCATACTGCTCACAGTCAGCAGTAGCTTTCCAGCTATTGGCTGAATTTTTCTTTCTTTAGTTATTATAAATTTCGATGTTTTTAAAGGAAATTTTTCCAGCTTCATCAAAATTACTTAAACGAATATGCTATATCAAATATATTTTTAGCATATGGAAGGATTCTCTTACTGGATTTTTCCACTTTATGGAAAAATCGCGATTTTTAAATTTAGAAAATGCAAGTCAAAATTTTTGGATTCAGTGCGGGCACGGCAAAGAGGCGGATTGGGATGTTTTCAACCCGGCAAATATAGACAAAATCTGGGACAATATCCAGGTACTGTATAAGATGGCTGTCATTAAATCGAGACATACCAAATTCACGTACTAAATTAAAAAATATCTGATTCGGATTCTTAATAAGAATACCAGTATTTTTATATAAAAAAATTGGCGATAAAAATACCTTTTATGTTCTATTTATATCAATTAAATTTTTAAAATCAGTCTGATTAAATCCAATTTTTTTCTACTTCCAGTTCTCCCAGGTGCTCTTTCGCTCTCCCTGTTCCCACTCTTCGGTATGCAAATCCGGAAAGAAATCAAGGCCTGTCATTGCCTCTATGAGATTCACGCTTACCAGATAATCCTGGATATCTCCATGCTTCTTGATCTGATGTGGAAACAAGAATGCCAAAACTTTGGGTTTGCCTTCCGTCTCTGTAACGATAATCTTAAAAAACATCGGAGGAACTTCAACACCGGCACCGATCTTGTCATATGATCCCTGCCCGTAAATACAGCCGTCAAAGACCCATACTTCTTTTTGCTGAGCCATTAGAAGCTTATCCCTGATATATGTCTCGGCCTCATACCAAAGTCCTCCGGCACCATTAAAATTATTATGATGCTGCGGAGCCATGTTGCTCATATACATTATTTGATAGACTGTCTTGGCATCATCTGGATCGCCTCCCTCAGCATTTATGCCATCGCTGTCCCGGTCCCCTCCACTTATGAAATAGGGAGCCAAATGGCCCTTGGCATAATTTCTCCAGGTGTTGAACTGGTTTTTATAATCATTCTCAGTGGCTTCTCCGACTATCTCCGGATCATCTCTGAACTTTTCCCATTGCCCTTCTCTTGGTGGTGTGTCCAAATACGAAGGTTTGACATGATAGGCAACCCAGCGGGGTGTCTTGTGGACTGGATCAAATTGAATGATATAGGCGTTTCGTTCAACAAATGCACCACCTGACGGTATCCCTCCGTATGCATGATTATGGCTTGTGGCTTGAGCCGTTCCAATAAAACAAAAAATTAAAATGGCAGTAATAAAATGTCTCATGGCATCTCTCCTTAAATAAATGGTCCCCCTAAAAATATCTTCAAAAACCTGTCAATGGTCATCGGTGCGCATCCCTCATAATGATTATTGACACTGAGGGTCACTTTGACCCGTTTTGAAAGCAAACTGTTGATCATATTATTCAGGCTGTGGAGTTCGCCGTCTCGCGGATCAACAATCTTATCCCATTGGTTTTTGGTCTGTTGTTCGATTCCTTTTCTATCCGGACCATGGAGCCGGATGACGGTATGTTTCTGAATGTACTCTTTAAAATGTCCATAAACGCCAAATATCGAAGGCATCCAGTATCCCTGAAGAAAAACATGACTGAGCTTCATGGCCTGAAGAAATTCAAAGTATGGCTTATTCAAAAAATTCTGATTCCGTGTCTCAACGCAGTAATGATATCCTGGGCGCAGATTCCTGCAAAACTCCTGGAGCCGATCTTGAAATATCATTTGGTTGGGCATCTTCTGCTTGTTCAGATATTCGAATTGAAAAAGCAATGAATTGATTTGTTTTGCCATGGGCTCAACTATCTTCAGAAAAACCTCCATCAGGTCATTGGACAGGAAATGAGGATTGACCACCAGTGGCCCCTTGCCGTGATAGTGCGTCAGTGTGATGGCATTCGGGACCTTGATGCTGAACCGGAAATCCTTGGGGACAGCTCTGACATACTCGGCAACAACTTCAGGTTTCGGCATGACAACTTTATCACCGAATAGTGACCAGAACCATTGATCAATTTCTACGAGGTTATAATGTTTGGCGTATTCAGCCAGGTAGTTTTCTCCAAAATTTTCAGAGTAAACAAGGCCTGCCCATGAATCGTATTTCCAACTGCAGGTGCCAATTCTAATAGATTTTGGCAATCGGCTATCCATGAGAATACTCCGTTTCCTGTTTCACTCTCTGCCTGTATTTACGCTGTCTCTGCTTGATCCTCTCACAATTTTTCAGGTAATACTCTCTATTTCTCTGACTGATTATTTCACGAATATTTTCTTGGTCTTTATGGGGTTGGGGATTTTGCTCCTTTTTGGCTTGACGGCAGACCTTGCGTTTTTGGGAGAGGGCCTCCTTATTCTCTTGCCAATAGCGCTTTTTTTGTTCCCTTATCTGTTCACGGTTTGCCTGCTGGTAATTGAAAATTCTTTCCCGGTTAGCCCGGTAATACGCCTTCCTTCGTTCAATTTTTTCTTCTGGTGTGAGAAGGATGCGTGTTGAGGATTTATGAAGTCGCTTGTGTCTTAAGCGGTGGCATTCAACACATGATCCGGTTATATACTTTGGTTCCAAATGACCATTTTTACAAGCTTTGCCTGTGAAATAGAATCGATGCTCGGCAGCCTTTGCCATCTGTCTGTTGGAATGCATCTGATCCACGGTAAGTTTATCAGGGCCATAGGTCTTAACCATATTTTATTTCTCAGATTCCTCCGGTGTTGCAAAGATTATATGATCCTTATTAACAAAGATCGTCTTGTGCCGGATAGGGTTATCAAGACCGACCTCATTGAGAGTCGCATTGATGACAACCAGAAAGTTTTCTCTGTTGCTTCCAACAAGATCACTCAACCGGTCATGCCCTGGTTCTCTTTTAAGGTTGACCTGACCGCTAATTGAAGTCCCATCAATCAACTTGATGCGAATTATACGAACATCAATTTCTTTTGATTTTCCCATAGTATGCCTCCATAAGGGTTAAGCTATTGGTTTAGTAAATTTGCATTTCGGGTAACCGGAACAGCCTATAAATTTTTTCCCGGTATTATTGCCTCTTTTAGCGACACGAACGATTAATTGAGATCCGCAGGAAGGGCATTGATTATCAGACATATTATCGGGTGTTTTGATCTCAACCGCTGGGTGGGCTGGGGCCTTGTCGATTGGCCTGGTGTTTTGAGCATTCTTTATCAGTTGGACCAATTCATTGCCTTCCACAAGATCTATCGGTTTATCGTGGGCAAAATTTTTGGCTTCCTGTGTAAACAAACCTGATGTGATGATGATAACTCCTTGGGCATTAACGGAATGCATTGTGCCGTACATTTCTCGGATTACCTTCACACCTACCTTTATCGTGCACCACTGTTTGCATTGGACGATATAACGGTTACTGTTCTTTTCAATGATCAAATCAATCCCGCCATCTGGTCCCATTTCTTCATTTTCAAGCACCCGGTAGCCTTGTTGCCTGTAGGCCTGGGCAACCAGAAATTCAAAGTCTCTCCAATGAAGATCTCTTATTGTGTCAATACCCTTCTGGGTCTTTAAAAGGGTTTTTCGTTGGAAAGATCGTATTGCTGAAATTGGGGCCGGGACCAAAAATACTATCGCAAAAAAACCTGCAAATTGTGGGATGGTTTGTACGATGGCCTTGTAAAAAACCGTCTCTGGTTGAAGTGTTGGAATATAATACCTTAAGAACCCATATATGACGCCGGAAACCATAACACTGACATACCAGGGGCATAAGGTTAATAGGGTCAGGATGTCATCAAGAGCCGAGGTGTTTTTTCTGGACATGATCACTCCTGTCGCAAATACATTGTTCAGGGCTGTTTCATGGTAAGGCCCCGATAAGGTTTTATCGTTGTATGATAAATCAGGGAGTAATTCAATCAGGGAAAACCCTGAATTTTAAAAAATTATGCTGTGGATTTGGGTTTGAATTCTGAAAAAATGTTAAGGCCTACATCCCCCACATGGTCTAAAACCTGCTTTTACTGCTTCTTCCCGGGAATGAAAAACAATGGTGCAGTTTTTACAGTTGAAGTCTTTGCAGGAAGGCTGATGAAAGACATTTGATCTGCGGTTCCCATGATAAATATTACCTTCGGTTTTCTGGGTTTGATTATCCATTTGAGATGATGCTTTTCCACCTCTTCTGAATTCCCACGGTGGAACAGGGTCCGGGTGGCTCCAGAGACCAATCCGGGTTTCTCGTGCCTGCCTTTCAAGATCCAGCCAATCCCGGCAAAAAGAATCCTTGCAGTATTGCTGGTAAACCCAGGCAAAACCAGCCTTTATTATTTCCTGGTTGATGCAGGTATCACCGACATAAATCATCCCGACGACACGGCCATATCCGTCTACATCTTTCTGGATCACCCTCACTTCTTTTTTAAAAACAAGTCCTGAAGTAAATTCCTTGGCTTTGGCTCCGAAATCTTGTGCATTTTCCGGAGTGTCAATACCATAGAGCCTGATTTTATATTCCTGGTTATTTTGAAGAACAGTAACGGTGTCACCATCCGCAATGCTCACAACTTTTCCGGTAATGATTGTGTCTGAATGGACACTGAGTATATTGACGGCAAAGATTATAACAATACTTATGATTGCTATTGTAATTATATTTTTCAAATATGACATTTTCACTCTGGTTCGACTATATCCGACAATGGGCTCAAATTAAAAATAGATATCCTTGCGTTGGCCCTTGGGGAACTAAAGTGGTGGGCTAATGCAGGGTAAAATATAAGTTTTCAATTATTAAATTTGTAGTTTAATCAGTTCCCACAAGTACACGAAGGGCTCAATGTACCATCACAGCATTTCTGGCGCCCGCCTTCACATCCACACACCCCACCATGCCATGAACAGCAACCGCTTTTTTCTACAATAGGCTCTTGCTTAGCTGGTTGTTCACTATTCTTAGCAACGGTTAAGATTTCTATGGGGCTTTCCTGCTTGACCTCGTTGACATCTGATTTCACTGGTTCTTGAGCAAAAATTACGGTGGCCGATAGCAGCAAAAGGACTATTATTAAAGAAAACTTTTTCATAACGATCTCCCCTTATAAAAATTCCGGATTGTAAAAAAATCTAAGATTAGGACATATAAATATCTTAGTCCCAAATGCTTTTTTTCTTTGTGCTCCCGAATGGATTATTCTGTGTATTGCCATATGGATCATTATTCTGATTCTGGTATTGATTCTGATTCGTATTTCCAAATGGGTTGGAATTATATGAAGGTGTTGGGTTTTTGGTTCCTTCCTGGCCGGTATATGGATTTACATTGCCTTTGGTTGACCAGTTATCTTGTGTAGAATTATTCGGGCTTGACCTATGGTGGGGCTCGACATAAGTGCCGTCACTTCTGGTATATCCCCTTACACTTACATCTTTTGAAAATCCAACTGACGTAAAGAGAACAACAAGCAATAATGCTAAAAATAATTGTTTCATCGCTATTTCTCCTGTTAAAATGTGGTGTTAGTTGCTATCCAATGTTCGATACGATCATTGCTTATCGATGTCAAGTGAATAAATTTTATGTATAGAATTTTATCTTTCATCTATTGCCAAGACAGTGAGCGAAATAATCATTTGAGCATATGAAACAAAAGTAAAAATTGCCTGCTATTTAAGAGATGAAAGATAAAATTTATTGAACTAAACCTTTTGAAACACAGTTTTTAAACTGATGTTTGTTTCTATGGGGATTGTATTGGTCGGGTTTGTGAGAGATGAGCCAGTATTCATATAAAAGAAAACATTCTTTATGATAAATCATACTGATTTTCCCTTTTTCTCATTATTGATGGCTTGATTTTCGAATCATTACTGTTATTTTTCAGCTCCATTTTCCATTGAAGGCGCAACTATCCATTTACGTTGATAACGTATCAATAAAAACGAAACGCCGGTCCAAAGTATTCTTGAACTATGATGTGTCTTTAAGGGTAGTTAAATTCAACCGTTCAAAAAATCCAGGGCCAGTTTGTTCTGGGATTTTAAGCATTTTATTCAGCTTTCCTTTTTTGCAGAACGGACATGTTGAAATATCCAAGCCGGTCAATTCCAGCATAAGCTCCTTTGCCGATTTGTTTGATAAATTATCAGGTATGTTGTTCTGTCCCAGAATCTTTCGGCATTTTAGTAAATCTCCTTTCTTGCAACGATTTGCCAGGAATCCACAATGACGAATCCGCATAAATTTTTTAGGCAGGGTGTGGAGAAGAAAACGCCGGATAAATTCATTGGCATTAAGCGGCATGGTTATTTTTGCATTATCATTTTTTCGATCTTTATAAAAAAATGTAACTGTGTCGTTTCCCATGTCTAAGATTCGATTATTTGAAATAGCGACGCGATGGGTGTATCGTCCCAAATACTCCAATACCTGTTTGGGACCGCCAAACGGCTGTTTCGAATAGACAACCCATTCTTTTGAGAATAATTGCTTTTTCAATTTCCTGAAGCCTGCATCCGTTCCAATATCAGCGATCTTGCCAGGAAAAATCAGATCATTTTGCTGAAATGCCTTTTTCATCTGCTCGATGAATTTACCCCTGAAAACCTTCGATAGCGCTTTAACTGAAAACAAAAAGTTCTTTTTAGAATGTACCCATCGTTTTCCATCATGGGAAAGGTATCCTGCCGGTATCACACAGTGAAGATGGAAATGATCACGAAGTTTTTGATCCCAGGTGTGAAGAATTGAAGTAAATCCTATTTTACCACCCTCCTTGTATCTGGATTTTGGGTTCTCTGCAAATTCATTTAATGTTGCTGACACAGCCCTGAAGAGGATGTCCAGCATAATCTTTTTGTTGTAAAGAATGACCAAATTAAGTTCATGAGGCAGGGTAAAAACATTATGAAAATATGGAATTGGTAGGAGTTCTGCCTGCCTTGCTTCAAGCCATCTCGTTTTAGTAAGCGCCTGGCATTTAGGGCAATGCCGGTTACGACAGGAATTATAAGAATTTTGTTCTTTACCGCAGGAATCACAGATTTCAATATGCCCACCTAAAGCAGCAGTTCGGCAAATTACAATAGCGTTCATGATTTTGTAATGTTCCAGAGGCATAGGATGTGATTCAATGTATGCTTTGCCATATTTGCAAAAAATATCTGCCATCTCCGGTGTTTTTTTATCAATGATTGAATTAGCTATCTTTCTCATCCGGCGCCTCCACAATCAATGAATCATACCTGTCAAACGGGCTTTTTATCTTTTTGATACCATTTTGGGTAAGGCGCAGATAAATCATAGTGGTAGAAATTGAGTTATGCCCCAGAAAGGTTTTTATTGAATACAAATCAACTCCGTCTTCAAGAAGGTGGGTTGCAAAGGAATGTCTCAGCGAATGGATGCCTTTACCAAGTTTAAGACCAGCTCTTTTTTTTGCTTTATCAAATATTTTCCATGCCATATTTTTGGTTAAGGGCTTGTGAGGATTGCCTGTAGGGTAAAATAGATATTCTTTTGGGTGATAGCGTTTCCAATACACCCTTAAATCTTTTAGCAGATTCTCGGACAACAGAGTATATCGGTCTTTGTTGCCTTTGCCCTGCTCAACTCTGATCAGTTTTCGACCCGATTCAATATGTTCAGGCTTGAGTGATATTACTTCACTGACACGCAGCCCAGCAGAATAAGCGGTGGTAAGTATCATCCGATTTCTTAAGGTGTCTGCGGCATCAAAAAGTTTTTTTAAATCAGATCGGCTGAATATTGTAGGAAGTTTTCTTGTATGCTTTCTTTTGGGAATTGTGAACTTGATATTTTTTTCTTTCAAGGTCGTTTTATAAAAAAAGTTCAATCCCGCCGCCATGCAATTACAGCTTCCCCACTCAAGCTTTTTTTCTTCCTGAAGATAAAGCAAATAACCATGGGCTTCTTCTTCGCTGATTAGGTCAGGAGAGCGGTGATAATATCTTGCAAGGTCTTCAACAGCATAGACATAAAGCTTTTGGGTGCCCAAGGCAAATCTACGAAGTTTCATGTCATTGATCATTTTTTGTCTTAACGGTGTCATGTCGGTTCTCCTCTTTTATGGATGAATAAAATTAAAAAGAGATATCCGAATTTATGATGCCATGCGAGATTTATAGGATAAATTTGATTTGATTAAAAATGTTGGAGATGACTGGGATGTTCGGATGGGAGCCGCCGCGCAGCGGTTTAGTTCAATTGAAAATATAATTTATTCAGTACCTTTCAGTCAAATTAATTTATATCGGAGATAAAGGGAAGAGGATATTCATTCTGCGATGGTGCAGACTATGTATGATTTTGTTTCCACAATAGGGGATTTAAAAAGCCCGGACTATTATCAAAAGTCCGGGAGTCATTAAACTGTCGCCAAATATCGTGCAGTTGGCGAGAATTTCATCCATCATGCCGGTCAAGATTATCCCATCCCAGAAGGTTTCCAGGGGTATTTGATAACGCATAGCAGTGCTATTCAAACCGGGTATAACCGATTATGATTTGTATGAAAAGCAACCGCTGGGAGGTAAAAGATGGCGTTTTAATTTTAACCGGAGTTTAGCATCCCACAATGATAGACAGAATGCTCACTAACTCCCCTGTCTTGTTTCAAACCTATTGATTCATCCAAATTTTTTGGATATTTTGAGACACAATCAAGATTGCGCTGGCGTTCAATTTATCAGGAAATGCTTAATCCTGGCGCAAAGACTTTTCAAAGAATAGAAGAAAATTACACAGATGGAATTAATGAGGGCTTTAATAATGTTGAAATGCTTGATGTTTTTGAAAAAAGCCGAAAAGGCTGAACGGAATATAGTAATTTGCGTACATTAAAAATTGTATTGCCACAATAGATTTTTTTTGTTAGCCATCGGATTGTAGCTGTATTCTTTTTATTGCCAGATTTTCCAAGAAAGGGCATTATAATGATAAAATATCCAGAGGGCGAAGAGATAATACCTTCAAATCTGAAGAATACTTTTTTATCAATCCTATCAAATCATTCCATTTATATTGGAGATGCTGCAAGGAATCATCTCCTTCGCTCCTTCCATTTTAAAAACATTCATCTTACGTATAATGATTTTTCATCTAAATATCCTCGCAGAAGGTATTATAAATTATTAGAAGATATCACAACTATGTTTACTAATAAAATCGTTAGAAGTTGTGAGGATAACAATAGAAATGAAGTATGCGAAGATGACATTGATTTTGCGGTACTGTTCATAAGAGGGAGGTGTGGAATTTTTCCCTGCTCTCCAGATTCACCAGATATCGAAGGTTAAATTCAGATTGTGAAGAGCATCGAATTAAAACGAATAATGCAATTTGGCAATGAGATGCATTTTTTTTGGAATCATGTCAGTGGGATTGAATATTATTTGATAAGTTTGGCAAAGTTGACTGAAAATGGATACAGCAATTGGAAATTAATAAAGAAAACAGAAGATCCCTTTCATATAATAAAGCTTACAAATTTCGAAAGCCCCTTTATGATCAGAATTGTTGCCTATAAACATGGTATTTTTAGTGATCCAAAAGAAATTCCAATCATTTCTGATGCTCTTGGAGAAGGGAAAAAGATATCTTTTGCTATGCTTAATGATAGTATGAAGCAGATTTGTACTATATGTTCTATAATCATTGCCGGTAGTATAGCTTTTATGCCAATATTTTATCGTAATAATACAAGCCCTGAGCTAACGCTCTGGTGCTGGAGTGTTGGTTTTTTAAGTTTTTCGATTCTTGGAAGTTTAGTTGTTCAACTCTATCTGGCAAATGAATCATTTATGAATCGGTTTAATATTCACAAAGCAAAGATTCGATTATATACAACAGTTTGTCTATTTAGTTTTGTCTTTGGGATAATTTTTATAGTTTTATTCTTCTTATTAAACAAACAAATATTATCGAATGGAGCAGTTATCTAACAAGTTATCAAGGTCTCTATGCCTCTTTCCATCAATTGATGTTTCTTATTGGAATGATAAACAATATAATATTTTGTCTTTCTTTTTAATAATTCTCCGCTTATGCCATTAGTGTTTCTTAATAGTGCAATTGGATGAAAATCAGTATTCCTGTAAAATATGTTTTGTATAACTACGATCAATTTATAAATGAATCTTTTTAAGCCGAAAATGCTAAAATAATATCCATGGTAAATTGTACCAATTTTTTCATCGATACATTTTTTTTCAATTTCAAAAAGGAGATGATACTGAGCCCCGCTTGAGCTAAAAAGTTCATGCAAGGTTTTTGAGGTGAACCAGATAAAAGGGATCATAATCTTATCACAAAATGACTTTGCATTTGAATAGGTGTCATTTTTTGTAACATGTAGTTCAGAGTTTTGGCATATATATGTAGCATCTTCATCTGAAGTCGCTTGATCGAAAAGGTTCCGAATAGCATCTTTATTTAACATAGCACCCCCCCCCTTTTTTTTTATAAAAAAAGCCAGTGCATATTTTACTTTTCCAAATAAAAATAAGATAGCTTGCCTTATTAACTTTAGAAATGCATAAATAGTACCAAGACTGACTATCATAACAAAAATAAATAGTTACTTTTTAAAATATACGCAAATATCACATTTTTTGTCTAAAATAGGCAAAAAATGTCACATTATGTCTCTTATATATCGGCGTCTCAATAATAAAACTTGATACAATATAGTGTATCAGGCACACAATCTAATTGTGTGACCTCTACTCCGACTATTCACGTATGGTCTGAAAATATCCAGGATCATGAAAGAATCTTTCCTTTGGGATATACCCGAGCCCGTGAGATTGTTAAAAGTGCTGGAAAGAAAATCGGCATTGCCTTTAAAATAGATGCCAGGCCCTTTAAAACCGAAGGGAATATTTATCCTGGGAATAGAGGGTTAAAACTCTTTCATTTGTGAACTACATGCAAGGACTGCCATGATGCTTTCCGGTTTTGGGACGAAGCGATTCAAGCAGGGTATAGGGTATGTAGGGCATAGGCATTGAAAGCCCTTAAATGTAATAGGTAATGGTCGGGTTTTATAATTATTTCGTTTCCAATATATTTTGAATCCTTTATTCTTCATGAAATCAAATATCGTTGCAGTAATCATAACTTTTGAGTTTGGGAAAAACCGATATGATTCAAAGACCGAACTATGATTTTTTACACAGTGCTCGACGCAAAAATTACCGGTGAAATTCAGTGCATTTGATTGTTGAAAATAAATAGCAGCAAAAGGATATTTTAAGAATTAGATATGCTATTTAACTCTTTTTCTCCGAGTTCTTTATAAATTAAATCTTGTATACATTAATTTTTCTCCTTGATGCTCTCTTTTAGAGTTGTCTAAATATTTATCAATTTCTTTCTCAAAATTTATCGACTCGTCCTCGCTCAGTATTGAAATTTCAGAATCTTTTTTTATACCAAGTCCATTATAAGAAGCACCGAAACGTAGACCTCCTTTCTCTGATATCCACCATCTGTCATGGATAGGCAAAGCACCACTCGACTTAGTTCCAACAATTACAAAATCAGTGCTTAAAGGGTCATTATCAGACAGATCCAATCTCCACTTTTTCCTGTAATGTTCTTCTATTGATCCACTAATAGCCTCTTGGTTTTGATGTTTTTGACTCGTTAAAATGAATACTTGAACATTAGGATTCAAGCTCGTAAATAATTTTATCAAATCCAACTCTTCTGGGCCGAAATAGGGGTCACATATTTTTAAATATTTTTTTACATTTTTTTCGAACCAATCTTTTATAAATCGCTCGGCTTTTTCTCTCTCACCCGAGCGGATAATTATGTTATCAGTAACACATCTATTGATAGTACAAGCTGAGGGTATGTTTCGCTGTTCTAAAGATCTTTTCGCAAGTTTTAGTGATAATGTTGCCGCAGTAGTTGCTGCCTTAAACATAGGTCTAAAATAAGTACCCGCCTGGTCTGTATTAGAATTTCTTACAATTGCATTTTCAATTATAAATGAAAATATAGGATAAGCGGCATTAATTGGTAGAGATGCGGCAATTTCTGACAATCTAAAAGTTTCATTGATATGGACTGCTTCAATACGGCCTGAATTTAAGGCGCCCAAACGCATCCAGGCTGCATTTGGATATTCAAATAATTTTTCTTTCTGGATTAAAGTATTTTGTGACTTCTCGATTAATTTTTGTTTAAGTTCTAATACGTCAATTCTACCAGAGATATTCTCTCTTGCCAGTGCCCTTCCAGGATCATTATCGGTCATAGCGGCCAATGAAGCTGCAAGATCATGGTCATATCTATAAGCGATATCGACTAATCGTTGTTGGGCTGAAAAATATTCGTGTTTATCGCTCTGCATGGACTGTTCCATAGCTTCTTTAAGACATTCTTTCCCAAGTTCAGGCTCAATATCCAAAATTTGTGAAATAACGCTTTCATAATGTTCAATTTTTTCCACACTTGATGGTATTGAATTGGCCATTTCAATGCACTGTTTGATTAGAGTTTGTCGATCCTTACTATATTTGGGTGGTCGGATTACAGCGATTATTAATAGGACATGAGCTCTGTCAGCTATGTTAGGGATTTTCAAAGTATCTTGGATAAGATTTTTCCATTCATGTTCTTCCCCTTTTCGTATACTTAATAGCTGCGCAGTTGCAATGATTTTATATCCATCATGTTTAATGTATGATAAATTTGGAAGTTTTGTGATTATAGTATTATTTAGTTTAGTTAAAATATCATTTAGTTGATCTTTTGACAAAGTAGCCCATTTTTTTCTTGCTTTAATATTGTCTGATACTTTTTCAATGATTCTATATAAGAAAGCATCATTTTCTATTTTATCTATTATTTCACATATATCTAAAAGTTTTTCATAATCAACAATTGCTTTTGATGTTGTAGTTTTATCAAAAGGATCGGATAAGGGGTGATTAATGAGTATAAATTCACATATTTGATGTAAAGCATAATCTTTTTCATATAGTGGTAGATGATTAATGATTTCAAATGCAGAATTTTTATGTGCAGAATACAAAGCAGGTGCACATTCAATTATCGCATGAATTTTATCATCAGAATTTTCTACGATCAGTTTTTGCAAAAGTGGTTTTATTTTTTCTGTTACTATTTTTTCACATTTGTTTTTATTATTGTTAATGTAATATCTGTTAGCCAATCTTGACCAAAGGTTAGCCCTAACGCTGTTCGAAATTATTTGTTCTATTAATACAGACAATTCTTCAATATCATCTGAAGAATCAAGTTTTTTTAACATTAATCCGGAAAGGCTTCTAATCGCAAGTCTAATATAGTTTATATAAGAAACTGCTATATGGCCGGAATCGATATTAATATTTTTTCTTTTGTCCTCAATTGCGGATAATAGCTCTTGTGAAATTTCTATGGAAAAAGAGGCTAATATCTTTACAATTTTATATCCCGTATCAATTTGTTCCCATTCAACGTCGATAGCGTTCCAAGTATCGTGCAAAAGCTTTAATAACCGGTCAGCTAAGCTCGAATAGTTACCGGTTATATTTTTTTTGAGAATGACAAAGGAATAAGATAGAGCCGTGCATTTATTAACATAATTAGACATTTTTTCCACTTGGGCTATAAATGGCAACAAATTTTTGTCTGTCTCGACTAATCCATCAACCTTTGAGTAACGCTCAATAGTTTTATATATACTTAAATCGATAAGCTCTTTGTCTTTAATTCGGGACAAAGCTTTTTTTATAGAATTTAAATCTATCACATTCAAACGCCTTTTTAACGAAATCTTAATAAATTCAAATAGCGCCTGATCTCTTCGATCTTCCGTGTTAAGTCGCATTGCCAAATCTATTGCACTATCAGGGTCTGATTTTGAAAGTGATTTAATAATATCTCTCGAAGTAGCATAATGATCAGCGGTATTTTCAAGAAGATTTTCGATATGGGGGGTTAAATCATTTTGAATTGATGAATATATGTTGTGCTTATTCTCCATTTTCATAGACGGGTCTATTTGCTTGAGAACAACCATCAAGCTTATTAAACACTCCGTTTTTAATAAGATATCACTAATTTCATCTATATAAAAATAAATTTCAATTATTCTATTTTCAGCTTTTTCAAAATTATATCTTGCTTCTGCATTTGCCAATATTAATTGTAAATTTACATAGTCTTTCGTCGGACCAAGTCGCTTAGCAGTATCAATAAATGTGTCAAGCCGCCCGACAAGCAATTTAACCTTATCTATATTCTCGACACTTGGTAAAGGTGCAGATAATTCTGATAGTATTTTTGCTGTTGGGGAAACCGTGGTGGATTTTATAACAAGTGCCAATGCAAATTCAATGACTTCTTCAGCATCCTTTCTATGTAAATTTTTTTTTGTCCAATGGCGTAATAAAAATAGTTGTTCATCCGGGCCATTCATTTTATTACTTTCTGAAATTACTTTTTTAGGTGAATATTCACCGAGTAATAGCGTTATTGCAGTTGAAAAATCTTTAAATTTGGGATCAGAAATCTTTGGTTTTATATTTTCTATAGCATCAAATTTTGTTTTCTTTTTACTTGAGTCTTTTAGGACTGCGAATGATAATTTTGTAAAAGCCCAATCTATACTTTCGTTTTGAGATGCACTTTTCGTGGTTTTTTCTATTAACTCAATCGCTAATTCAGGGATTGAATAAATTAAGATCGATGCAATATCTATTGCTCTTTCTCCTAAAATTTCAGAATCTATTTTTGCATAAAGTTCTTTTATTTGGTCTATAAGATCTTCATCTGGCGAGAGCCCTTGCTCAGATTTTGATTTTGCTATAATGCATAATAATTGAAGTTTTTCCTCATAAATTACATTGCTATGGGCTAATTTAATCGCAGATTCATATTTGTCTAAAGACATTAGAGCTTCAATCTCAGAGTGTAAAATATTAGTTTCACACAGTCCTTTTAAAGCGGAGCTCTGCATACTAAATTTAGCCAAATCATCTGCTCGATTTAATTTCAGTGCAGTCGACACACCCATGATAGCTTTCTGCTGAAGAGGTGAAATAGATTTAAAATGGTCTACTAATTTTTCTGCCTGCTCAGATGACAAATAGTTTAATAATTCATCCGATTTTCCAAGTTCTTGATATAAAACTGGAAGATATTTATATGACAGATATCTATCATCTCTATTGAGCAAGCTTTCAATAAGAATCTCGCTGACCCTATTTTTATAATCTTTGAGTTGAGAAATTGCAAATTTTCGAAATAAATCAGAGACGAAAACGACTTCTGAATGATTTCCTTCTATTGAAATAAACGGTAATCCTTTTAGAAGAGAAAGAATATTCTCAACCGCAATATTTAAAATCGCTGCCAATTCTTCAACCGTGTGTTTCCATCGACCGTGGGCGATAATTGCAAGTAAGATCAATTGGTTTTCGTCATTTTTGACTTTTTCCCATTCTAATTCGAATAAACGTGGCAAATGATCTGGCATTTCATCAATTAGGGTCTGAATGTTCTTACCATCTTGGATAATACGACCAACGCTTTCTAAATATCCCGGGATTCCTTTGCAGATTTTATAAATTTCTTCAACAGATTCATGGTTATCGATGGTATCACTGAAGTAGGTTTTGGTTTCGTCTAGATTAAACCCAGTAAGAGGGAAACTTTTGTTTTTTATAATCAAACCTTTAAAGGAGTCATTTAGAAGCTGAGATAAATCTCCAGAAAGCAGAAAACGAAATTGACTATATGAAAATGGTAGCCAATTTAATATTTCACGCTGAATATCCGCTCGCTCTTTAGGAATGTCCGACAAACCATCAATAACAAAATAAAAAATCTGTTTTTCTCTCTTTGACTTTTTCCTTAATCCGTAAAGACATGTTCCAAAATAAGAATCGGAGACATATTCTGAATCATCATGATCAGAGGGTTCTAAAACCCATCTAATTTGATCATATAAATCTCGTTTAATAATATGTGGATCATAGCCCAATAAGCAGTTAGGTGTTATAAAAATCGAGATGGCATTATCAGGGTGTTGCCTAACAAACTGCGATAATAAATTTGTCTTACCAATACCATCTTCACCCTCTATTATTACTATTTGAGTGTTAGAGTTGAAAAGCGTATCTACAGTTTCAAGGATGTTATCTCTTTTGATTTCTAAGTCTGGTGTAGAGGGAAGGCTTTGAGCAATTTTAGTCAAATCCATTATTTCTGTCTGTTTCACAATCGATCCCCTTTTCAAATATAGAAAAACCAGTGATTTCCATTATTGGACAAGTAATTAACTTTAGATCAGAGTATCCTTTATGATATGCAAATTTATCAGTGTCCAAAATATCAACTTTAAAAAAAAATAGTCAGAGATCATTGCAATTTTCATATTCGCCTGATCAGATATAAAGTAAGAAAATCCAAAAATCTTTTGAAAATGAACAATTGCCCCATTCCGATTAAGAAGTCTTTTACATAAAGGTCAACTTTATTCAAGTAGTATTTCTGCAATTCCGACTCTCAATATAGTGATCCATTCTAAATATAATTTTGAAGAATATTTAATACCAATTATTGGTGTCTATTTTTGGCTATATTGATTAGGACGCAAGCTCAAGTATCATTATCCCATCCCAGAAGGTTTCAAGAGGTATTTGATAATGCATACCAGTGCTATTCAAAAACGGAAATTGTCGATTATAATTTGTATGAAAAGCAACTGCTGGGAGGTTAAAGAATGGTGTATTAATCGAGTTTTAAAACTCCTTTCTTATTTGACAGTGGAGTGACGCAAATCGGGAAAACCATGGGAATTTCCTGGAAGTTTAAAAAATGGGCTCAAATGCCTGACATTAAAATTGCGGAACGAGAATTTTTGATAAGCCTGTAGTTTTTGGCATTGAACAGACCGGTTCTGTCATGGGATCGGTCTTTCATTATTGATCTTTGAATGAAAATTCTTGAATTAAAAGACTGTCACTGTTAAACTTTTATAAGTTTGATTTTAACCATTACCAATTGATTGGAGAAAAAGGATGGTCAATAAAGAGACAAACTTATCGAATTCTGTTGTGGATGAAAAATTGATCGATGATGCTGTGGCTTTTATTAACGAAACCGCAAACAAAACTATTTACAAGGGCTCCATTGAAATCGGTGAATATATTTTGGAGAATTTCTTTGGTGGTAATTTAAAGCTTGCTTCCTCAAAGAATCCAAATAAAGTGTCAAGCTTTAATAAATTATGCGAAAGAGAAGATTTAACAGTACATCCCAATCGGTTGGGGTTGATGGTCAGGGTAGCATCTCAAGAAAGATTTCTCGTTGAAAAAAAGATAAACATTGAGGGGTTGTCTTACACTCACAAAGCAACACTGGTTAAATTGGACAATACTAAAGAAAAGATCAATACTATAGAAAAATGCATAAAAGAAGAATGGTCAACCAGGGACCTTGATGATGAAATAAAAAGATTAATTCAAGGACTTCCAGCAAGCACAAATCTATCCCTTATTCGAACGACAAAAAGATATATTACAAAAGTAGATGATGTTTTGAAAGCTGTTGAGAATTCAAGTCTGGACATCAGTGATGATGAATTATCCAAAATGTCGGATAAGAAACGCAAGGATCTTGAGAACTATTTAATAGAGTTAAAAACGAAAATTGATGACACCGTCAAAAAATCAGGGGATATTAAGACTGGTTGTGATGGGTTATTAACCAAGTTGACACAAGTTGCTAAAGAGAAAAAAGCAAATCCCCCGAAGCGTGGGAGAAAAAAATAGAAGAGGAAGAAATAAACTACAACTGCGCCGTTGGAGTATTTTTGATCAAATCTGAAAGACCTATTTTATAAACGGAGCTATCTTCCTTTATCCCAATCCTTGACACCTTGAAAATAATATCAGTAGATACTCCCAATCAATATATGTTTTCAATATGTTAATTTAAAGGAGCTTTAACCCAAAGTGGCCATTACCAAAACAACCATCATTGAAAAAATCTCAGAAAAAATAAACCAGGAACCTTCCCGGGCTAAAGATACGGTCGAACACCTTCTTGAAATAATGAAATCCGCCCTGGCATCCGGAGAAGATATAATGCTCTCTGGGTTTGGAAAATTCCAGGTCAATGAAAAAGCGGCCAGGAAAGGTAGAAACCCTGCCACCGGTAAAGATATGATGCTGAAGAAAAGAAGGGTTGTGACATTTAATTGTGCCGGGACGTTGAGGGATAAGATCAATGGGGAAGAATAAAGTTTACCCCAAGATGGAGGCGAGATATTGATGACTGAAAATAAGCATCTTTATGTGTTGTGGACAAATGATAATCCTGTCACTGCAGAAAAAATGGTTTTCATGTATACCATAAATTCTCTTCTTCATGGGTGGTGGGAAAAAGTCACCCTGATATTTTGGGGTGCCCCTGCAAAATTGGTAAGTGAAAATGCAAATATTCAGAGCAAAGTTAAAGAAGCATTGGATACCGGAGTTCATGTTACCGCCTGCAAGGCTTGTTCAGATCAATTGGGGGTTACTGATAATCTGGAAAAACTTGGGATTGTGGTTAAGTATTGGGGAGTTCCTCTCACAGAGATTCTGAAAAATAATGAAAAACTTTTGACAATATAGATTTTGAAGAATTTCAGAAACGGGGTAACATTGTGCAATTACAAACAGGAAGTCCCCTTGCTGCAAAAAGCTATTAATTTTCTCAAAAATAAATGACCCAATTTATTCAACCTGACAAAGAAGCATTCATCGCTCTGGCAACAGAAAGAATGCCGTTTGGCAAATATAAGGGGTTGCGCTTGGTTGATCTTCCGGAACCATATATCGTCTGGTTTTCACAAAAAGGTTTTCCAGAAGGTAAACTTGGAGAAATGTTGCAAGCTGTTTATGAAATTAAACTTAATGGTCTTGAGTATCTTTTCAAATGACAGCTCTCAAGATTCCATATGACCAGTTATCCCCTGAAGCTCTCAATGGTGTTATTGAAGAATTTGTGACTCGGGATGGCACTGACTATGGGGAAATCGAAGTCTCCCTTGAAAACAAAATCAATCAGGTGTTGAATCAATTAAAATCCGGAAAGGCCGTTATCGTTTTTGACCCGGAATCTGAAACCTGTAATATTTTGAAAAGTGATGATCCGGTTTTGAAAATGCTTGGGGATTGATTTTAAAAAGATAATTTCAGAAGAACCAAGAATATATTTTCAAAATTTTGATGAACTTAACGCAAGGAAATCTTCAGCTATTTTGACTTGACCACAATCCACCCCTCAAAATTTCTATCAACCAAACTTTCACGATAATCCTCTGAATAAATAGTCCAGCCGGTGGATAGATACGTCAAATTTTTAACTCATTCATCTTTTGATCATAACCGATATTTATTTTACAATAATTTCAATATCAGAAGCTTTTCCGTTTTTTTCATCTGTCGATGTTTCTTCAGGATTTGGGGGCTTAAAAACATTAAAACGGACCTTCTGACCTTTTTTCAGTTGTATTGATCTTGAATTTTCATTCACATTTGAAATATGAAAATAATAGTCACCAGTTTCATGTTCAATAAATCCAAAGTAATGAATGAATTTTTTTATTAATCCTTCATATTTAGAGACCTTTTTTAAAGCTTCCTCACTTATTTTTATTGAATAATTTGGTGGTGTCGATGCATCCGATTGAGTTGTAAAACAACTGTATGAACCTACTAATGAATAAAGATTCTTATGCCCGTAACTTCTTGGATCAAATCCCGGATCTTCATTTTTAATTGCTTTTCCGAGATGTGATAATGAGACCCACTCTGAGCTTGAAGAAGAAATTGATTTAAATGTGTTCACAAGGAATGTTTCAACCGAATCAATAGCATCAGGATTGATTGGCTTTGTCTGATGATTAATACCTGTGTCTATTGCTGGTATAGATGGTAAATTGTTTGTAAAAACAAAGTCATTACAAGCTTTTCTAAAAACCTCTTTAGTTTGCTGATTGCCTATACCCAATACATATAATCCATTTTCTCGGATTCTTAATGATAGATTATAAAAATCACTGTCACTGGATACAATGCAAAATGCATTTATTCTTGGATTCAAATGTATAATCTCAATTGCGTCCATCATAAGTGCGCCATCAGTAGCATTATTATCATATCTGAATTGCTGAATCGGACGAATTCCGAGCTTATGTAAATCACTTTTCCATCCATTCATATTGTCTGTCGTCCAATCTCCGTAGATACGCTTAATTGAAATTTCTCCAACGGGTCTATTTGAATCTGAATTTCCTTGTCGAATTTCTTTTAATACAGATTCTAATAATGATGGTTGAGCGTTATCTCCATCTATAAGAACAGCGAATTTTAACTCTTTTTCCATCTTAGACACCTATTAATGTATTCGTCATCATTTGTGAATCAACCGGTTAATGTGCAGCTCTGAATATCATGTAATTTTGAATGATATCAGACCAAATAAATTATAAAATCTAATCTGAAATTTCATATCAATATCCCTGAAGCAAGTAAATGGATTTCAAGAAATATACTATTGTGAAATATTATTTATTCAAAGAGGACCCGACTATTATTAAACGTCCGGGAGTCATTCAGGAGCCACACAATCTCCACATGCAACTGAGTATGCATAGATCCGATAAGACTGACGCCTATAACCTTGACATACCAAATTCTCGTACATGCTTAGGGCCGTCACCCTTACTGAACCTCTTAGCCATATAACTTGCGATTTGAAATACTGCTTGGTAAATTAATGAGAACTCAGGATCAATGCGAATCATCATAATGCCACCAGATTGATCAAAGCCATCTTGATTTACACATAAGTGCGCCAACCCTCCTGCATGCACCCCAAGGCATCTGCTCCATAAATCTATTATCTTAGGGAAAAGACCATAAGCACTAAATACGAAATTTCCATTAAGAGCCAGGAAACAATGATAATGGTGCTGTAAGTTCCTCGGCGATATCTCCCTCACCCAGCAATATCTTAAATCGTAGCGCCTACGGTTACAATGTAAACTCAATGCCTCAAGAAATTGTGAAAGAAGGGAATTGTCTTTGGGATAGTTATGATAAGTGTCTGTCGGGAACGTCAAGTCGAAACGGATAAAAAAAACTTTGTTATGACGATTATTCATATCCGATAACAAGGAGTTTATAGATTGAAGGATCTCTTTGTAAAATCCGGTGTTGCTCTTAGTTGAATCGCACAGTGGAAGGCTATTATAAGTTTTTCCATGCGTTAATGTTTTCATGGTTTTCCTCCTGTTTGGTTAATGGTTGTTGAGATAAAATGATTATCTATAAGTATTTTATTTATTAGGATACATGCGATAATCTGCTGTTATATTTTAAAATTCATAATTTTGATTTTCATTCTGTCGGTTAAGGATGGGTGTGTTACTTTTGGCAGATGATTGGAGGGTTATGTTTTGATCACCATGTTATAGGAATAATGAATCTGTTAGGTTTTGAGTGTTGTCAGATAGTTCTTTTTGTCCTTTGGGAAAAGATGGGTGTGTGAGAATAGTATGATATTGAGATATGATCATAATGCTACTACTACTATTTTGATATTTTTATATGTTACAATAATGTTATGTTGCTACATTGGTAAATAGTCCGGTTGTTATGTTTTAACATTGATGTGTTGGTGGGTTAATGGGTTGCTATTTATTATTTATATTACAATTATTCCTATTAGATCGATTCTACAGGATTGAGGATCTGATAAATTCTGATTCCGATATTTACTATGGTTTATTTATATTATAGTTGTCGGAAATGTGATAAAAAAATCTTTTTTTAATTGAATTTTTGTCAGGGTAATTGCCATCACCGGTGGTTAAAAAACAGTATTCAAATTGGATTGGTAGGCCGATGGCCCCAATCAAGCTCAAGCTTTGAAAAAGTGAAGGATATATAGTGTTGACAATGTAGATTATCGACACTGTCAACATCGTGAGGGATTTTAAAAATTGAATTTTGCCATGATTTTATACCTTTGAGCCCATTGCTTTAAATGTGTAAATTCCCCAGTGCTAAATTGAATATTGCGTGTTTCGCAAAGGGGGAGGGGAGGATAAAAGGCATAAAGCGGTTCGCTATCTCCAGCTAATCAACCTGCTTTTTTTTAAACTTATGATACCTGGTTTTTTTACAACAACAGGCACGACAACTCAGGATTTTTGGTGGGATCTCGGGTAAATTTTCGAGCTTCTTTATAATAAATAAATTTATTTTCAGGGGAAATATTCAGAAATTAAACATGGTCTACTCACATTGCCAAAAACTTATAAGTGCTAACGCTGATGATCTTGTTGACCCGGAAAGCAAACAGATTTAAACCATTTTTTTGTAAAAATTTTAATTGTGTCCAATTGTGTCCGTATTTTTTTATTAAAAACTTCCCTGGAATGTTCTTCCTGGAGGCATTATTTATTCAGGATAAGGTATGAGTTCTCAAATCTGCGTGGCATCAAACTCAATATTTCTGAAGTGCCAGGTGATTCAAAATGAATGGATGGGACCGAGACCGTGTGGGTTATTTAATTTAATAAAGTAAAATGGGTGAAGTTGCCATAGACTCCCGCACCCATTATATTTTTTATTGATTTCTAATCACATAAATCCCCACAAAATTCACATTGATCTCCATAATAATCTTCTTCGTAGTGCAGAACTTCAATGATGGGACTCTCTTCGTCCCCGGTATTTAATCTTTCAAAACATCTTCTACAGATGACTTTGCTGGGATACTGATCATCATGCCTGCTTGCTGCTAAGTCTCCCAATACTCGAATCAACAAAAAACTTTTTACACAATTCGTTTTCAATTTTTTAGTCTCCTAATCATTATTTTTTTGCTTTGGCAACAAAATTTCATTTATCCCTGATCAACGACAATTATTTTTTCCCTGTAAGGTAAATAACACTTCCATCTATACCGGGAAGATCTTTCCATCCCATAAAGGCGTTAACAGAAACCAGGGAGATGGTCTTCGCCCTGGATAACTGTAGTTTTGCACCTCAAACCGGATCAGCAAATTATGTTTTTCCAGCAACCTCAAACCATTCTCAACTTCAGCTTTAGTTGGAAAGCTGCCCCTTACAAGCCTATGTATATCCCTTCTTGTAAATTCGCAGATTCCTCTTTGTTTTATTTTTTGTAAAATCAAAATCGCACATTTGGTTTTTTGCAATTCACTGTCATCTGCTGTACTCCCTTCAAATGGAATACAATTTGCCCAGACATTCAATAATTCACTTGGAGATTTACGGTTGCAGTCCCTATTGAAGCATAGCTTAGCCTTGTGCAATTTTTCACAAATTGCTTCAGGATTGATAAAGGGTTTGAAACCTGATAAGAGAATTTTCCTATCCTTATGTTTCTTAATCAAAAAATTTCGTTCTTCAGGAGAAAATCTTTCAAGCACATCACAAAGCAGATGCCTTGTGGATTCGGGAATAAATCCTGATTCTATTGAGTGCCTGAGAAAATTACATTTTTTTATTAAGATTTTATCCATGGTTTCACTAAGACATTTTTCTTGAGCTTTTTTTATCAAGGAATTTAAAATTTCCGGTGCAATCCTTTCATAAATTGTCTCTTCATTTGTCCCGATATAATTTTTAGGTGATACGGAGAGACTTAAAATCTCTTCATAGGAAAAAGAATAGAATTCACCTATCGTTAATGGGATATTGTATTTTTTTCCATTTTTTATGTTTTCAATATCAGTTATACTTCCCTTTTCTATTATGTAATTTTTTTCACTGATGACTTTAGCGTAACTTTCAAACCACTCAGTTATACTTCCCTTTTCTATTATGTAATTTTTTTCACTGATGACTTTTGCGCAATAATTTTCAAACCACTCGGTTACACAAGCATAAATATTCGGCAATAAGGGGTGACCATCCCGGAGTCGGAAATAGTCTGCTGGTACCGATAGGCCAAACCCCATATCACCCAGGACAATAATCTTTGCTCTATCTAGGGAATGCAATTTTAACTTTCGGCTAAAAAAATTTCTAATAACATTTTTTATGACTTCAAACTCTTCATTAGATAACGTCTTGGTCCTCTTAAACCTGATATAAAGGTCACCCCATTTCCTTGCTGGGGGGAATAATTGTCGATCATGACGGCAGGAACGGTACGTGCTAAAGAAAAGAGCACCTTGTGTTATGGCCATCTCTTTTGCGTTTTCCGTATAAGGGATTAGAACCCTTTTATATTGATTAGGACCGCGTTTATAAAAATAGAAAAATTTTTTATTGCTCTGAAAAATTTCTTCTTGCTTTGGACTCATTTCAGCAACCTCTTTTATGATTTAAAATTCCAGTTTTGGTTATAAGCTATAGAGGGCAGTGGCCTACCCTCTATAGCTGAAAACGATTTGTTCTGACTATCTCAAGGGATCATTTGAAAAGTCAGTGAGCATTACAGGATTAAGAATTTGTCTGAGTGTATAATAAGGTCCTTTTTTCCTGCCAACAGTTCTTTTTCCGGCTTCATTGGCATAGCTAAATAAGCATTCAGTCAGAACGCCTTGTTGCACTAAAAAATTGATTCCATTCTGGACAACTTTTCTTGTGAAGCCTTCAGTATTGTCATAAGCGTCTTTCACGTTAAAGACCTTATTCTCCCCATATTTATAAGAATGGTCATGGAGCCAATCTAAGATTCTCTGCCCAGCTTCAATTTTTGTTCCATGATTAGCGAGAAAATACAATTCCTGTGCATGGCCAATAAATCCTTCCCCCAGATTTATCGCCTGCCACATGGTTTCCTCATCAATTGGGAGAGACTTGGGGTCATCATGTATGATACAATGTAATAGTCCTGCCAGCCTAAGGACTTTACCTGCTTGCTTCGACCCATAGCTATTGCAAAAAGAGAGCCTTCCGCCTTGACGCAAAGCGAATTCCGCATCCTCTCTATATTTATTAAAACGGATAGTGGCTCCATAGTCGAATTCAACCCTCCAAGGAGTAATATTTCCAAATTCGTCAAACTGGTCTGGGATATCAAGTAAGGCAGTGACTTTGTCATTCCACCATTGAAGACATTCTTTAGGAATCTGGGGCGTGAATGATTGCCTATATCCTGCCCTCGACGGGCAGTGAGCATAAAGACATCGTCCCAAAAAGCCGCTTTCCTTTAGTCTCGAATTTCTTAAAAGCTTTATTCCTATTTTTGGCTGCGCCGTTAAGGATAATGAGATAAAAGGCTTTTTTATATGAATTGGCTCTTCTTTAACTCGATCCAATTGAATGTCCTCACCATCATATCCATTACAAAAAATACTAATATCAAATTGTTTTTGACACAAAAGATCAATCAGACCTCCTTCTGGTTCAAAGTGACAAATGCGGCCATTGCATTTATCTAAGGTTCTTATTAATGCCGGTAAGGTAATATCCCCAAAGAACAAACGGATTTCTTTATAGGCCTGAATTTGATTTTCAAGGGCTTCGATTTCACCCACAATTTTATCATATTCAAGTTCTCCAGCCGCTTCAGCCTTCCTTGTAAGTACCCTAATTTTGGCTTTAATCCTTTTATTGTCCCGGTTTGCTTTCTGAAGAATCGTTTTAAGCTCTTCATTTTTTTTAAGGACCCAGTTCTTGTGTGGTGCCTTTACAATTTTTACTATTGGGGATTTTTTTTCACCAGAGTCACCTATTATTAGAAAAAAATTGCTAAGTTGTTCTTTCCATCCATCTTTCACAGCTACTTCGATTTTTCCATTAACGGCTGAACTGATCCCAGAGAGATAATAAATAAGTGCCATATCAGTTGAGACCTGGAGCGAGTGAGCCGTTTGACAAACGAGATTCTTGAAATTTCCGTCTGCTAAACTGTCACAAAGCGATTGTACATTATTCGTATACATATTTTCTCCTTTTCAATCAGAGCAAGTGGAAAAACCACTTGCCCTGATGAGATTTAAATTTTACGTAAACCCTATTAACTTGCCTTCCGGCAGGCTATTGTTTTGGATACTCTCATGTCGTTTTCATCGCCAACCATCAATTCTGCATATAGGTATAGGATGACTGATTCCTTAGTATATGCTTTCTTCTTCGAGCCCCGGAATTTCACAGGGACCAAAATACTGATTGCGTTTTGCGAATCAAAATTTGCCAACGTGCCTGCCGAGAAGTATTCACCTATTGCCTTGCTCAGCGCATTCCGTGTTAAAATTTCTGGAAGTCCTGATGCAATTCGCTTTATAAGCCGATCTTTTTTCGAATCACCAAATTTAATGCCGTCATAAACCGTATTGCTCTGTTGAGAATCACCAGTATGCAAAGAATCGACTATGGATTTGAGGACCGTCACCAACGTCTTTATTTCATCGACCTTTGATTCAATTTTATCGGTTGCCTTATCCTTTTCAGAGCATTGTTCTTGATTAATTCCACCAAGCTTGATATCTTTATGTGCGTTGTCATTACCAGACATACAAATCTCCTATTTTAATAATTTCAAGTTACTTTCGCCTTACAAATGAATATATCGATATAATCAAGAAAGATCATACCTGCTAGTTTTACGAATCACAATGGCGATAAATGATATAACTAATTGAATTTATTTATGATATTTATAATTGTGTTTGTTCTATTTTACTCGAAGACGATGATTGTATGCAGATTCCTATAGATGGCTTAAAAAAAATGAAAGCCTCTATGATTTTATTTTTATTGAATGCTATTAATCAGATTCGTGCTCAACCATTTGAAATAATGATGAATAATTGAAACGTAACTTTTTTAGGTTTTATGGATCGTTTTGATTTGGCCATGGGAATGTATAATTAATTTCTTGAAATAAAACACCAATTGCCTTGTTGGCAAATATTCTCCCCAACCTAGAAATATTATTTTTTTGTATCGTTTTTTATTTTAAAAAATATATATATGATCTCATATAATGAATTTTTACTGGAAAGTTGATAAAATTTTTGAAATTTTATAGCAATTTTGCATTGAATATTGGAGGCGTTATTATGGGTGAGTCAAAAGGAAGATCCTTTTTTGAAAAATTTCCAGAAACGATGAATCTTTTTTTTTGTGACAATGATAAAAGTTTTGTAGGTGATGTTTCTTTGTCTGGTGAAGAAAAGTTCTTTCTTGAACAAGGATTATTAGAAATTAAAGAAGGAAGCTTTGAGGCGGTAAAAATTGAGACTGAGCATAATGAAAGTTCACAACAAATAATGCCTATATATCTAATTAATGAAGAAATAAAATCATTGTATTTGATAAATAGCCTCACAAAAGTTTTATTGCCTGAAAAAGATATATTCAGAGAAATCATAAATGAATTCATAGGGAATAATGAAACATCAGATGAACCTGAAAATAATTTTTTTAATAATTTTATTAATGCAGCACATAAAAAGCAAGATATACTATTTCAAAAGTATGATACCCATATGGGGATATATGAAAAGGGCTTATCAAAAACACCACTCACACCCTGTAGGATCATTTACAAAAGGAGGATTAAGCTAATATGTTGGCATGATGAGTCAGAAAAATTCCTCTATTTTGTTGGTGCTTTACATAAAACCAGAGCAAACCCGACAAGACTTTTGGATGAGGTAATGACAAATCGGTTTAGAAAAAGATATTTTTTGAACCCTACAAAAAACTCGTTAAATGGTAATCTACTTTTCTATTGTTTAGAAATGACTTTTGAAAATGCGGCCACGCTTCTTGGATATTCACATTACAAGCTTTCAAATTTATTAGATGCTAAAATAATTACTGCAAGTGAATTTGATGACTGTGCTGATAACAATCAACATTTTTTTCACCCATTGAAGCAATATTATACGAAGCGAATCTCATTACAAGAAATATATGCCCATATAAAAGAGACTGACATCGAAAACAAAGAGGGTAAAATAGAAGCTTTACGTGACTATATAAGAATAACCAGAGAGGCTATAATATCTGAAATAGAAACTAATTCAGAAGAGTGTTCCGGGGTTTTAAACAAAGATCCCTATTTCATGAGTTTAAGAGAAACCAATGAAACGTTAAAAAACGAAAATGAAGTGTTAAAGCTCAAATATGAAGAGTTGAACGCCAAACATAATGCGCCTAAAGAGAAAAAAGAAACAGATACTCGGGCGACAAGAAAAGCATATATTGAAAACGCAATTCCAGTAATAATAAAAATAGTAACAGAGTTTAAGCCTGGAAGTAGCGAGAAATTACACCAAAAGGATTTCGAAAAACTTTTAGAAGAAAGAATAGGAGATTCCAAAATCGGTCCAAATAAGGATATTATTACAACTCTTTTTAGAGCTATTCCTTATGATTATCGGAATAAAACTAAAGGCACGAAGAATAAAAAATAAGCTGTAATACTGTCATGTAATGGGTGCTATTGATTTTGATCGTACCAAAAGAAAGAAGAGAAGAATAAAAATTTAAACACTGATTTCCAGTGATACTTTTTATACTTTTTTTGTAAACGGTATGTTTTTGTCTTCTTTGTGCTCCATGACCACCCTGTCAATGGCATTTGCAGCTAATTGCATCTGATCTGGTGCTAAGTGAGCATACCTTTCTGTTACCTGGATTGTTGAATGGCCCAGCACTTTCTGAACAAGGTAAAGGCTTATCCCCTGCATGACCATCCAGGAAGCACAAGTATGTCGCAAAGAATGGAATGTTACTTTTTCCCTCCGATCGGCTACTCCCTTATTAAATAGCTTATTGGCGACTTCTCTAAAAACCTGAGATATTTGAGAAGAGGCTTTATTTTGCCTGCCAGGATAAATTAAACTATCAGGAAGACCTCTTTTTTTTGACGCTATCAAAAGTCTTACCTCTTTCGACATATATACGGAACGATCTTTTCCCTTGGAATTAATAATGTTTAAAATGCCATGTTCAAGGTCAACTTGAGACCAAGTGAGCTTAAATATTTCCGACGCTCTGAGTCCACAATGAAGACTAATTATAGATTTTTCAAACAAGTCATTACTTCGGCTTTCCAATTCTTTCAAAAGTTTTTCCGCCTCCAGATAGGATAAAAAACGAATTCTTGCGTTATTATTCTGACTTATCTTCTTTTTTAATGCTTTGGAAACAACAGGCATATCTGGAGCATAACCGCCATCTTTTGCATCTCTCCATATCTGACCAAGTGTAGTCAGGGCATATTCTGCACTTCTGATACTCCTGCCTGAATCAATCATGTCATAAAAAATATTTTCAATATCGCCTTTAGTCACATCAAAAAAGGTATTCTCTCCGACATTTTTATCAATCCATATCCTGAACAAGGACTCTTCACGCTTATAGGCCGTTGCCTTTTTTTCTTTCTGAACCTGCGGATAATATATTTGATAAAAAAATTCATTAATGGTCAATGCTTTCTTTTGTTTTTCCTCAGCCCTTGCAGTTTCTTTTTGCTCTTGCGCTTCAATAATAACAGCTTCTTTTCTCTTAGTCTGTCTGTGAGTATACACACCATAACCGGCCTTAGCTACGTCTATTAACCTAAAACGTTCAACAACTGCTTTATCCTTAGTCCATCCCTCTGACGCCCAACCAAGGCCAGATTCACAGCTTTTACCATTCACTTGATATCTCACAGAAAAATATCTGTCTGGCATGATGCCGTGTTTTCGACTTGAATGTTCTTTGTATCTAATCCCTTTACCAAGCGGAATCCATTTCATTGTGTTTCCCCTTAAAAAACTCCGTCAATCTCATTATCCCAGTTTTATCCCAGTTTTATAACTAAAGCAATAATGTTTTCTGTGACGAAAAGTGAGCTCAATAAAACTAATATTAAGCTTGAAACCATTATATGTCAATGGTTTTATAGTTTTAAATGTTATTCTATGAAGATATGTGAAATTCAACCAAAAAGGACTCTGACTCCGTCAATCGAGGTTCAAATCCTTGTCACCCAGCCACTTCAGGTAAGGAAGCGTAGGAATCTGCAACAGACCTGAACATTTTCTTTGAGCCGATCCAGATCAAAAAAATTTATTGTTCATTCAAACTCTTTCCGGCTAAGTTGTGCCTGCCTGATAATTGATTGCAGTGTCCCTTTTCTGATCTCTTTATGATCCGGCACCGGAATTGAAATTGTTCCCCCTGGAATTGTTTTTTGCATCAAGATGTGGCTGCCTTTTCTCCTGACCTCTTCAAATCCATTCTCAGATAATATTTTGCATACTTCCTGCCCGGATAAAACCCTCAGCCTAACCAATGGCAATCTCCATCTGAGTTATATAGATTTCGCCATGCAGCCGGCCTTTAATTTCTTCCGGCGATGCACCTTCAAAAAATAATTCAAGCGCTTCCTGAAGATTTTTCTTTGCGTCACTGACTGTTTCCCCCTGGCTTGCAATATCCAGTTCCGGACACAAGGCAACATATCCATTTCCTTCTTTCTCAATAATGGCGGTCATGTATCTTTTCATTAGCTGTTTTCCTTTCCATGGAATTGGTTAAGTTCAATTTTACTATGCTTCCTTTCTGAACAATAGTATATTTTTTTCTTTATGCGCCATCATACCTCTATTAATAGTCCCAGCAGCCAAGGGCAGTTGCTCCGGGGCAAGGTGTGCATATCGCTCCGTCACCTGAATTGTTGAATGCCCCATCATATCAGTTTTCAAACCTGTACGACAAATGTATTATTCTAAAAACAACAGGCTGGATACCGAATCCAATATTTTTTTTGTGCTGAATGTTTTTTTCCTGTATGGTGATTTTTTTGTATTCGAATATTATGCTCTTTGCTATAGGGCATGGCACGCTGAAAACGGAACACTTCAAAAGGATCTGACATCAACAGGTAAGGCATCATGTCCAATAAGCTTAGCTATGAAGACTTGGAAAAACGAATCCAGGCATTAGAACAGGCGGAAGCGGCCCACCGGCAGACCCGGAAGGCGTTGAGGGAGAGCGAGGATCGATTTCATGCCGTTTTTGAGGGTTCACAAGATGCCGTTTTCATTGCAGATAAATATGCTCAAGTGACCCATATCAACCAAGCTGCCTGTAAACTGACAGGCTATACCAAGGAAGAGCTGCTCAAAAGACGTATCCCTGATCTCCATGTTTTCAATCCTTTTTTGGACAAGATCCTCAAGGGGGATTCTTTGACCTCCAAAACGGATATCCTCCGTAAAGACGGGGTCAGCGTACCCGTTGAATTTACCGGCACTGCCGTAACCATCGGTGACAAAACATATCTGCACATCCTGATAAGAGACATCACCGAGCGCAAACAAACGGAAGATGTGCTGCGGAATTCAGAACGGAAATTTCGTCAATTATTCGACCATGCGCCATCCGGCATATATGAAGTGGATTTTACAAACGGCCGGTTTACTCAGGTCAACTCGCTTATCTGCGAATATACGGGATATTCAAGAGAAGAACTGCTCACGATGACACCCTTGGATATTCTTGATGAGGAAAGCCGATGTCTTTTTTTCGAACGCGTTGAAAAATTCGGCAGGGGCGAAAACGTTCCGACAAATCCTGAATATTGTATAAAAAACAAGAATGGAACCCGCCGGTGGGTACAGCTCAACAACCAGTTTTCCTATACCGGTGGATTGGTTACCGGAGCCACCGTGGTGGCCCATGATATCAGTGAACGCAAGCAGGCGGAAGATGCCTTGAAAAAAAGCGAGGCCCTTTTTAAATCAATCACCGATCATACCAGCGCCCTTGTGTCCATCCATGATGCGGCCGGTACCTATATTTTTGCAAGCCCTTCCCATGAGCAGCTTGGATATCAAGCCGAAGAGCTGATGGGTCAATCCGGATTTACCTTGGTGGAGAAAGAGGATATCGGACGGCTGTTGCAATATCTGGAAAAAGCAAGAACCGAGAAAATCTCCAAAGGACTTCTGAATTACAGACTCAAAGATAAGGCGGGAAATCTTCATGATTATCGAGGGGCCTTTGACCCTGTTTTTAAAAAAGACGGCTCACTGGAAAAAATTGTTTGTGTTGGAGAAGACATCACCGAACTGAAAAAGGTCCAGGCAGAAAAAATAGAGGCACTAACCCTGGCTGCAGAAACCCGGAAACTGGCACTGGTCGGTCAGATCGCCGGAAAAATGGCCCATGATTTCAATAATATTTTAGGCGTGATTATGGGCAATGCCGAACTTGCATTATTGGATTGTCCACACATCAAAACCCGAAAAACACTGGAATTGATATTTGAACAGACCCTTCGGGGCAAAAATCTCACTAAAAATCTTGTGGCCTTTGCCAAGGACCAGGAACCCAAACAGGAATTTTTCTCCATTAATGAAAAAATGGCGCTTATCCTAAACCTTCTTAAAAAAGATTTGGAAGGCATCCATACGGTAAGGCTTTACGGTCACGAAATCCCTGATTTACTGGCTGATCCTGGAATGATCGAACATGCTGTCGTCAATCTTATCCAAAATTCAATCCACGCCGTAAGCCTTGTGAAACAACCGAAAATCATCTTACGGACCCACCACAAACCGGGAAGGATTTTCATAGAAATCGAAGATAACGGGTGCGGTATTCCCCCGGAATCTCTTGGGGAAATTTTTGAACCCTCCTTTACCTTAAAAGGCAGCAAAGATAAAATGGGCCTGTACAAGACCGGAATAAAGGGAACCGGTTACGGCATGTCCAATGTGAAAAAATATATTGAACAACATAAAGGCTCCATCTCAATTCATTCTCAGCTTTGGATGGGAACAACGGTTGCCGTAAGTCTGCCGGTTATCCGGAAAACATTAACCCAAGAAGAAATTAAAGAGGTTAAAAAAGAAAAGCTCAATAGTGAAAAACATATCCTGATTGTCGAAGACGAGCAGGCCATATCGCATGTCCAGTGCCGGCTCCTGTCCAATGAACCCTTTTTCCATAAAGTGGATATTGCCGACAATGGCCGGGTTGCAATGGAATTGGTGGACAAAAATAAATATGACCTGATCAGTTTGGACTATGTCCTGCCCGGAAAACTCAGCGGCATGGACGTATATCACCATATTCGGGAGAAAAATCAAACCGTGCCCGTGCTGTTCATTTCCGGCAATATAGAATTTCTAGAATCCATTAAAGATTTGAAGCATCATGATCCCTATATTGACCATTTGTCAAAACCCTGCAAAAATATCGACTATGTACACAGCATCAATATGCTGTTTGCCTGACCCGGAACCGTTGACAACCCATAAGCCAAGAGAGAATGAATGAGATTTTTGAGACAATTATACGACTGGATGCTGCACTGGGCTGATACCCGATATGGAGCCGTTGCTTTGTTTGTGCTTTCTTTTGCAGAATCCTCCTTCTTTCCGATCCCGCCTGACGCCTTGCTCATTGCCCTTGTCCTGGGCGCCCGGGCCAAAGCATTCAAATTCGCCCTCAATTGCACCCTGGCATCCGTATGCGGCGCCATATTAGGATATGCCATTGGTTATTATGTCTGGTGGGGGGCGGGGGATACCTTTTCCCCGGTTGCACAATTTTTCTTTAACATAATCCCCGGGTTCAATGAAAAATTGTTCTATGACATAAAGGCGTTGTATGATCAATATGATTTCTGGATTATCTTTACCGCCGGATTTACGCCCATCCCCTATAAGCTGTTTACCGTTAGCAGCGGTGCTTTCCAGATCAATTTCATCATGTTTATCATTGCTTCCGTCATCAGCCGGGCGGCAAGATTTTTTCTTGTGGCTTTTTTGCTATGGAAATTCGGAGAACCCATCCGGAATTTTATTGATACCTATTTTGACAGGCTTGCCATCCTTTTCACGATTCTGCTGGTCGGCGGATTTGCAGTGGTTAAATTTTTCTTATAATTTATTTTCCATTTGCCGGCCATTAATGATAAAGATTTACAAAAACCCAAACCGATTGGATATAGATGATGGACACCACGAGCTTGAAGAAAAAAAATCTTATCGCGCAATGGGCCTTTGATACCCGTCCCATTCTGGGAAGGCTGCATTTATGGCTTGAAGACGTCGGCATTGAGTGGATCAAAGGAAAAGGCGATGATGAATTAAACGATTCCATCTCCTTTGCCGACCCCAGGACGGAACGGATGCTCGCCATGACCTCTGCCGTGACCGCCCTTGGAACAAAATTGTTCGGCCGTTTCGGAGAAGGCGCCGGCCTTGACAAACAAGACCTCAATCAGGTTAAAAAAGATGCCGATGCCATCTCTGCCTATGCCATGAGCGAAAGTCTCTGGTATCTTTCCAGAACCCTTCCGGAAAACCACGCCATCATGGTCTGCCTCGGGGAAGGCCTCATGCCCAAGGCGGGAGAGACGTCTGAAATGGGCGCCAATCCGCTCCTGGGCTTTGGGAGGATCTATGCCCGGCCCGGGGTGGCCAAATTCCTGGAAACCTGTGTCCTGAAGCTGATCAATGATAAAACCTATACCTGGGATGATTTCAGGCATGCCGTGGCCCTGAAGGATATCACGGTCTGGGGGGCGGCCATTGACACCCTTGAAAATACCTCCCGGTTTGCCAAAGGCGAAAAGACAGGGCCTTTGACCGTGCTTCACCTCTTTGATCAGCCCCTTGCCATCACCGACCAGTATGAGGGCTATATCGGCACCTTGATTCTGCCCAAGGCTGTGGTTGAAACAGCGGCCGATGACTCCATTCTGATCCATTATTTCACTCCCAGAGGAAAAGTGATGGATGCCGTCAAAATGGCCTATCCGGGGATAAAACCGGCCCATATCCATGTCTGGACACTCCAGGGAAAAAGCCGGGAAAAAAGGATAGGGAAGCTATGGCAACAATGGCAGGAAACCGGCGCCCATCTGGTGGATGAAAATTTTGTCCTGCCCACGGGATTTCATCCTTTCACCGATTCAGGAACCTATGCCCCCACCTTTGCCGTCAAAACCTGGAAAGATGAAAACAATGAAACCCATCTTTTCCTGGTCGACGGATATGCCGCCTCTGCCGAAGCCATCCAGGCGGCCAGCCTTGCCTCGATCCTGGATATTGAAGTCTCCATGGCGGTGTTGTCATCAAAATTCGCCATGACCTTTGATAAGGACGCGGCCTGCATGAAACTGGATCCGGATGCAGAGGATTTTTCCCATTGCCTGAGAAATGATATCCTGGAGGAAAACGCCGACGACGCCTTTATTGAATCCTATCGGGAAAGCATTCTTATGGCCCGCAATGCAGGAATTCCGCTGAAAAAAAGAACCCTGTCGGCCGATGATCTGATTGCTGAAAAAAAATGGAGGGCCATTGCCACATCCGGTTATATTCTTCCTGATCCCTATTCCGGACATCCCGGTGTCAGCCAAATTTCGGAAAACACGTTTTCAGTGACGGTTCGGATGAGTTCGGAAACGGCCGATAAAAAAATTACCTTTGCCTTAAGACTTCTGGAAACCCTTGATGAGAGCAAGCTTATCTTCAGCCCGCTGCTGAACCGGTTTTTGAAGGGAGAGGATTTTAAAACCAGGGCCGTAAAAATATCAGACTCAGGCCGGATCCGGAATGAACTTCAAACCCTTTGCGCAGACGCTCTGGAATATTTTGGAAACAAGGTGTTTCTGGAATTTGATAAAATACCCAAGGCCACCATTTCCGAGGAAGAACAAAAAATGCTGAAGGAAATCCTTTTATGGTATAAAGCAAATTATCCCATCTGGTTTGAATGGCTTGAATTGAAATAAACACTGGAGAAAAAGCATGGGCAGTTTTAAAGTCAGCTTTCCCGGTAACAAAAAAGTCGATGTTGCATTTCAGAATTTTGAGATTAAAACCGATCAGTCAGTCAAAAACGGCGGAGATGAAACCGCACCCGAACCCTTTGCGGTCTTTTTGTCTTCCCTGGCCGCCTGCGCCGGGATCTATGCGAAATCCTTTTGTGACACAAGAAACCTTTCAACCGAAAATATGCAGCTTTTCCTGGATGTTTCGTTTAAAAAAGGACAGTCCCATATGGAGGAAATTAAAATCCGACTCCATGTCGATTCAAACTTTCCTGAAAAATATATCAAACCGATTATCAAGGCCATGGAAGGCTGCGCCGTTAAAAACCAGCTCCACCCGGACATCCGGACAGACACATCGGTTATCTATCCGGATCAGGGTTAATCCCTGGGAGATTCGGCTCGGAATGGGTTCTATGCCCTATCTATCCCTGTTTCCTTAAGAAACTGTCCAGGGCTTCGATAAGAATATTGGACAGGGTTGTGTTTTTCTCCGCAGCAAGTTTCTGAACTCTTTCTATCATGGCGCACGGAAGCTCAATGGTCATGCTTTCCGTCGGGTCGGTACATTCGTTTGGGGTGATTTCATTTTCCATTATTTTATCATTACCTGAATGGGGTTATAATACGGCAGTGTATTAGATCGGCAGTATCAAATGGTTTTTATGTTCTTTTCTTTGTTAATCCTCTGGATGCTGATGACGGCATGTTCTTTTACATTTGAAATATGCTGTTTCAAAATCTTTACCGCACCGTCAAGATCGGAACCGGCAATGCAGTCATATAGTTCTCTATGCTCTGAATCAACAGTTTCCATGGGGGTCACAAAGAGAATATTCCCCCGGTATTTGAGATATAAAAGATCAAAAAGCGATTTCAAGGTATTGATCTGAATGGTGCATCCTGAAAGTTCCGCAAGCACAAGGTGAAATTCCATATCCTTTAGCAGGCGCTCCTTTAGATAGATATCCCTGACAGCGGCAAGATGGTTGTCCAAGGCTTTCTTTAATGTCCTGAGACCTTTTTGACCGATATTAGACAGGGTCTTTTGCAAAAGCGAGGTTTCAATCAATTCCCGGAAATCATAAATTTCAACGATTTCCTTGAGGCTGATATTTTCAGTATAGTATCCGCGGTTGGGTTCATGGCGGACAAGGCCTTGAAATTCCAGCCGTTTCAAGGCCTGGATAACCGGCGTGGTACTCATGCCCAAGCGCTCGGCAAGATCCCCGTATGAAATCTTCTGTCCGGGGATGATTTCATTTAAAAAAAACATACGGCGGATGCCCATATAGGCCTCCTGGGTATAATCATCCGAACTTTTCTTTTTTTCTCTGGGATTCCGGCTCATGAACAGAATGAATATACCAAGGGGGGCATAAAATCAAGACGAAAGACCTCCTTTTTTAAATTGACAATCTGGTGCCAAATGCTCACTATCATAAATATTTTTTTATCCTACGACAGGACCGGACACTTATCAGGACAGGGGTATGAAAAACAGAAAAAAAAGGGTTTCTTCCGGAATAGCCGGACTGGACCGGATGCTCAACGGCCTTTTCATCGGCGATAATGTGGTGTGGTATGATGATGCCGGAAACCTTGCCGCTGACTTTTCAATGAAATTCATCAGACAATCCCAGAAACAGAACCGGTCCATTATTTATGTTTCCTTTGACCGCTCCCCCAGGAATCTGATTGAAAAACTCGGACCCCTGGCTGAAAACCAGGACCTTATTATCCTGGACTGTTTTACAAACGGCAAGGGAGACAAGTCTGAGATTTTTAATAAATTCTATGAAAAAGACGGGGCACAATGGCCCTATAAAGTCATCAAGGTCACCCGGCCCGAGTCTTCCCAGGCAGTCTCTGAAACCATCCTGGATCTTCACAAAACCTTGGCCCATGATGTCCGGTTTGTGTTTGAAAGTCTCACCGGCATGGCGGATTTATGGGGAGGAGAAGATCATATTTCAAAATTCTATTCCCATACCTGCCCCCAGCTTTATGAATTGGATACCATTGCCTACTGGATGATTGAAAAAGACGCCCATTCCGGTAAATTAAAAGCCCATATCAACCAGATCGCCCAGGTGGTGGTGGATCTTTCCATGAAGCAGGGAAAAAAAAGAATCAAAGTCATGAAAGCGGAAAACCGATCCCCCGCAACCCTTGGAAACTTTTTTGATTACACGGATGCCGGCGGCGATATCCTGATTGAGGGGGAAAAACCCAGGGCTATCCAGGCGGATATAGGCTCTGTTGTTAAACATTACCGAAAGCTCCAGGGCATGTCCCAAAAAGAATTGTCAGGACTGGTCGGGGTCACATCCAGCAATATCTCCCAGATTGAGAGCAATCTGATTTTCCCTTCCATACCGGCCTTGTATAAACTTGCCGAACATCTCTCCGTTGATGTGGGGTCCTTTTTCCAGGGGAAAAACACTCTTGAAAAAATTGTTTATCAAGCCGTTGACGGAGTTAAAATCAATCTTGCGACCCATGACAAAAAAAATCTGGATATTCTTCAGCTCACTCCCTTCGATATGAAGGGAAAGGCCGACCTATTCAGGGTCACCCTTTTCCCCGGTAAAAAGCTGTCCTCCCATTTTTTCCCCTTCAAGGGAGAAGAAGCCGGACATCTGCTGTCCGGGAAGATCGATATGGTCTACAAAGATCAGACCTATTCTCTTGAACCGGGGGATACGGTTTATCTGAATACCTTCAGTCCATCCATGTGGCAAAACCACGGGGAAGAGGCGGCCATCCTGTTATGGATAAAAATCAAATAGACAGGGAGCCTTGAACACCAAAGCCCCCGTGTCAATCATCGCTTTAAATTATGAATTCAATATTTTTTTCGCACTTTCATTGTTGACATCCGTTACATGGGGAATGCCGGTTTCATGAGCTGTTTCCCGGTTGCCTGAGAAAATTTCCTGGCGCGTGATCTGATCCAAAGAAAATTTTCTTGCCCCGGCCATCAACTGCTGAAGGCCGCAACCCAGCTTATCCGCCAAGGTATAGAATCCAATGGCGCCGTAAGGAATCTTCTTCATTTCATCCTTACCCAGTCTTTTCTCAAGATCATGGTATCCTGCAAAAATTTCATCCACGCTTTTTCCAAATTCTAGAACCGTCTTCGGCAGTTCATTCCAGTTGCCGTTCACAGTAGCCCGGCGTTCAGGATAGACGGCGCCCTCGATATTAGCGCCCAGAAAACCGGGAATCATGATGGCTCTTCCCATGCAGACCAGTTTTGTATAGGGCGCGCCCAGGGCCAGGGCTTTAAAGATATGGTCCTCGAGGGCGAATCCGCCGGCAAAAGACATGTCTACCACGTTTTTCCCTTTTGCGGACAGGATGCTCGCATATTCATGGGCCTTTGAATGAAGATGGATGGACGGCACACCCCAGCTTTGCATCATATTCCAGGGGCTCATGCCGGTTCCGCCGCCGGAGCCGTCAATGGTCAAAAGATCCAGTTCCGCATCCGTGGCGAATTTAATGGCCATGGCCAGTTCTTCCATACCATAGGACCCGGTCTTCAGGGTCACCCTGTCAAAGCCGATCCCCCGGAGGTATTCCACCGTGTTCATGAAATCATCCCTGACCTTGCTGACCGTGTCCAGATTGGTTGCGCCCAAACGGCTATGGCGGGCAAAAGACTTGATGGCCCCCAGTTCAAACCCCTGCTGAACTTCAGGCAGGGTCGGATCAGGATCCACAACATATCCGCGCTCTTTAAGAAATTTTGCATATTCAATGCTCTTGACCTGAATTTCCCCGCCGATATTCTTTGCGCCCTGGCCCCATTTCAGCTCAATGATGCATTTGTCGCCATATTTATCCACCACATACTCTGCCACGCCATTGCGGGTATCCTCAACATTGAGCTGAACAATAATCGCCCCATAACCGTCATAATACCGCAAATAGGTTTCGATACGGCGATCCAATTCAGGTGCCTTAATGATTTTTCCTTTTCTGTCTTTCTGGGGGCTGATCTCGGAATTTCTGTCCACGCCCACGACATTTTCACCAATCACGACCGGGATACCCACCAAGGCCCCGCCGATGGCAAAGGCATTCCAATATTTTTCCGCAATAAAAGTGGAGCCCATGGCGCCTGTCATCAAGGGCATCTTGATTTTTGTTTTATTCTTTTTACCAAATGATGTTTTAAGGCTGACATTGGGAAAAATGCAGTCATCCGGGTTATGGGTCAGATCCCCGGTCAGACCGGTTGATCCATAGGCATACCCTTGAATTCTCAATGAATTATAAGACACCCCGACATGGGTGGTATTGTTGGCGCCTGCGGTCACCAGCCCAAAACTCCGGGGGTAGAGCAATTTTCTTCCGATCATGCTGGACTGCCAGGTTTCGCATTGCCCTTTGCAGTCTGCCCGGCATAATGAGCAAAGGCTCGATTCGCAAATATCTCCACGGTTTTTGGTTCCCAGGGCATCATTTCCCTTTGAAAATCTCATTTCCATTTTCCGATCTCCTTTTTAAAATTCTTTGATTTCCTTGCTCCATTTCGCCTTTGAAATGATATGGGTGAAAATAAAAAAGGCGCCTTGCCCGGATAACACCCGGACAGACGCCTTTGTCTGTTTTATCGTTTATTCTTACGCCATTGTAAAAATAAATTAAAATTACAAGCAAGAATTATCCCGGACAAAGTTTAATGTCAACTTAATTTTTAAAAAAAAATTACTTTATACTAATTTACCGCTGAACTGATTTCATAAGGCTCTTGAGAAAAAATCTTGACACCGGCGGCAATGATCTGTAAAAACGGAATGAATATTCATTCTTAAAAAGGTTTTATGAAAAAATCAGACAAAAGAGAGGTTATTTTACAGTCCGCCTTGAGACTGCTTGCCGAACAGGGCTTTCACGGCGCTCCCATGGCCCGGATTGCAGAGCACGCAGAGGTGGGCGCCGGAACGATTTACCGGTATTTTGAAAACAGGGATGTCCTCATCCTGGCGGTTCACCGGATGATTCATGATGAATTGACCGCCATTCTTATGGCTCACTACCCTAAAAACCAGTCCGTCAAAGATTGTTTTTTTCATATCGGCAACTGCATCATTGATTATTTTATCCAAAACCCTTTGAAATTCCAATATAATGAGCAGTTTTTTAATTCCCCTTACAGCAATGAAATACGGCGGAATGAATTAACCAAGGCCACCGGACAGCAGGATTTATTTCAAGAGCTTTATAAAAAAGGCCTGGCGGATGAAATTGTAAAAACCGTACCCATGGTCATTTTTTTTGATCTGGCCTTTGCCCCAATGGTCTGGGCCGTCAGAGACCATCACCTGGGATTTGTGGTCCTTGACAAAGCCGTTTCCAATACCATTGTATCCGCCTGCTGGGACTCCATAAAACGTTAATCCTTGAAATGATTTTTCCCGAATAACCAAAAGAACATATTTGGTGGTGTGGTATTAAAAAATTTGAACGTATAACTGAATACTCAATAACAGGTGTTGCATGAAAAAAAATCGAAATGTAGGCATCATGATTCTTCTGGGAATCATATCCATGGTATGGGGCCTTTGGGCCTGTGATAAACCCAAAGAAACACCCTCCCATCAAGAATCTTCACAGACGGCGGAAGTGTCCGTCATTACCCTTGAACCCGAACAAACGGCCGTTACCACGGAGCTGTCGGGACGGGTATCCGCTTACCTGGTAGCCGAGGTCCGGCCCCAGGTCGGCGGCATTATCCAGAGAGTGATGTTTACCGAAGGCTCCGAGGTCCGGGAAGGGGATATCCTTTACCAGATAGACCCGGCATTGTACCAGGCCGCCTACGATGTTGCGGCCGCGGCTCTGACCAAGGCCGAAGCCCTTCTTTTGCCGGCCCGGGCCAAGGCTGAACGATACCGGCAGTTGATCGGATCAAACGCCATCAGCCAACAGGATTTTGATGATGCCGATGCCGCCGGTAAAAGAGCGGAGGCCGACGTCATTTCCGCCAAGGCGGAAATGGACCGGGCGCGCATCAACCTTGCCTATACCCGTGTGAAAGCCCCCATATCCGGTCGGATCGGCAAATCCTCGGTCACCACCGGCGCCCTTGTGACGGCGTTTCAGCCCGTGGCCCTTTCCGTGATCCAGAAACTGGACCCGGTTTATGTGGATGTCACCCAGTCCAGCACAAGCCTGCTCCGGTTAAAGCAAAGTATGGCCAACGGGTCCCTTAAAAAAGGAGCAACCCATGAGGCAGGGATCAGCCTGACTCTCGAAGACGGAACCCCTTACGCCGAGGAAGGTATCCTTAAATTCTCCGATGTCACGGTGGACGAGGGAACCGGGTCCGTGATTCTCCGGTCTGTTTTTCCCAACCCCAACCTCACTCTGTTGCCGGGCATGTTCGTTCGGGCCCAGGTTCAAGAAGGCATCAATGAAAACGCCATCCTGGTGCCCCAGCGATGTGTGACCCGGAATGCCAAGGGGATTCCCACAGCCATGGTTGTGAATCCGGAAGGCGTGGTCGAGGTCAGGGACCTCGGCATTGACCGCGCTGTTGGAAACCGCTGGTTGATCATGGAGGGTCTTGCCCCCGGCGACCGGGTCATCGTGGAAGGACTCCAGAAGGTCCGGCCCGGCAGCACGGTGAAAACCGTGCCCTTTGAAGCAAAACCATAAAGGAGACATCCATGGCCCATTTTTTCATTGACAGACCCATCTTTGCCTGGGTCATCGCCATCATCATTATGCTGGCCGGCGGGCTGGCCATCAAAAACCTGCCCGTCTCCCAGTACCCGGCCATTGCTCCGCCCGAAATCAGCATCACGGCCATCTATCCCGGCGCCTCGGCAAAAACCCTTGAAAACACGGTAACCCAGATCATTGAACAAAAAATGAACGGGATCGACAACCTGAATTATATAACAGCCACCAGCGATTCTGCCGGAACGACCACCATAACTTTGACCTTTACCTCCGGAACCGACCCCAATATCGCCCAGGTCCAAGTCCAGAACAAACTCCAGCTCGCCACCCCTCTCCTGCCACAGGCGGTTCAGCAGCAAGGGCTCAGGGTGACCAAATCCACCCGGAATTTCCTCATGGTGGTGGGTTTTGTATCTGAAGACGGCAGTATGAGCCGTTATGATCTATGTGATTATGTGGCTGCCAATATCCAGGAAGTTATCAGCCGTCTTCCCGGTGTGGGGGATGTGACGCTTTTCGGGTCCCAATATGCCATGCGGATCTGGATTGATCCCGTAAAACTCAAATCCTATAACCTCACCCCCGGTGATGTGAAAGCTGCCATAAAAGCCCAAAATATACAGGTATCCGCCGGTCAGTTGGGCGGCACCCCGGCTGTTCCGGGCCAGGAATTGAACGCCACCATCACGGCCCAGACCCTTTTAAGAACCACGGAAGATTTTGGGGCCATTCTCCTGAAAACCAGTCCGGATGGCTCTTTGGTTCATCTGGGGAATGTGTCGAAAATCGAGTTGGGAAGTGAAAGTTATGACTCAGTGGCAAGTTACAACGGAAATCCTTCCGCCGGTATCGCCATCAAACTGGCTGCCAATGCCAATGCCCTTAAAACAGGGGATATCATCAAAGCCAAACTCAAGGATATGTCCGAATTCTTTCCCCAGGGCATGACATTCAAATTGGCCTATGACACCACTCCCTTTATCCGGATTTCCATTGAGGAAGTGATCAAGACCCTGGCCGAGGCCATTGTCCTGGTTTTTCTCGTCATGTATCTCTTTCTTCAGAATTTCAGGGCCACGCTGATTCCCACCATTGCCGTTCCCGTGGTCCTTTTGGGAACTTTTGCCGTTCTGTCGGCCTTTGGATTTTCCATCAATACGCTCACCATGTTTGCCATGGTTCTGGCCATCGGTCTTCTGGTGGATGATGCCATTGTGGTGGTGGAAAATGTGGAAAGGGTCATGACCGAAGAAGGGTTACCTCCCAGGGAGGCCACACGAAAATCCATGACCCAGATCACCGGGGCCCTCATCGGGATCGCCCTAGTTCTGTCGGCTGTTTTTGTTCCCATGGCTTTTTTCGGCGGAGCCACCGGGGTAATTTACCGGCAGTTTTCCATTACCATTGTATCGGCCATGGTGCTTTCGGTTCTGGTGGCCCTGATCCTCACCCCGGCCCTGTGCGCCACCTTGCTGAAACCCGTTGCTAAAGGCCATACAACATCGGAAAAAGGGTTCTTGTCTTTTTTCTTCAAGGGCTTTAACCGATGGTTTAATACCGGCAACAGCCTTTACCAATCCGCGGTTGGGAAAATGCTTCAGAAATCCAAGCGCTATCTGGTCATTTATCTGGCCATCCTCATCGGCATGGGATATATGTTTCTCCGCATGCCCACCTCATTTCTGCCGGAGGAAGACCAGGGAATTCTCTTTACTCTGATCCAACTGCCTGTGGGGGCAACCCAGGAACGCACCCTCCAGGTGTTGAAACAGGTGGAACACCATTTTCTTGAGGAACAGAAAGACGCGGTCAAATCCTTGTTTACCGTTGCCGGTTTCAGTTTTGCAGGAAGCGGCCAAAACATGGGTATCGGCTTTATTCAGCTCAAAGACTGGAGCCTTCGGCAGAGACCGGATCTTAAAGCCAAGGCCGTTGCCGGAAAAGCCATGGGCGCCTTATCCAGGATAAAAGATGCCATGATTTTTGCCTTCCCTCCCCCGGCTGTTCTGGAACTGGGGAATGCCACCGGGTTTGATTTCCAGCTTCAAGACCGGGCCGGCCTGGGCCATGAAAAGCTGATAGAAGCCCGGAACATGCTCCTGGGAATGGCAGCCGAGAACTCCATGGTGACAGGAGTGCGGCCCAACGGCCAGGACGATACCCCCCAATTCAAACTGGACATTGATTTCCACAAGGCCGGCGCATTGGGGATATCGGTTTCCGATATCAACGACACCCTGGCCACGGCCTGGAGCGGTTCTTATATCAATGAGTTTATCGACAAGAACCGGGTCAAAAAGGTGTATGTCATGGCCGATGCCCCCTTCCGTATGAATCCCAAGGATCTGGACGCCTGGCATGTCCGGAACAACAAAGGAGAAATGGTCCCCTTCTCAAGCTTTTCATCTACCCGGTGGATCTACGGCTCCCCACGCCTTGAACGATTTAACAGCATGCCGTCGCGGCAGATTCTGGGCCAGGCCGCTCCGGGGAAAAGCTCAGGAGATGCCATGGCGGCCATGGAAGAAATGGCGGCAAAGCTGCCGGCCGGAATCGGCTATGAATGGACCGGGGTCTCCTATCAGGAAAAAATGTCCGGATCACAGGCACCGGCCCTTTACGCCCTGTCACTCCTTGTGGTCTTCCTGTGTCTGGCCGCCCTGTATGAAAGCTGGGCCATTCCCTTTTCCGTCATGCTGGTGGTACCCCTGGGCATTATCGGCGCCCTTGTTGCGGCCAATCTTCGCGGGATGTCCAATGATGTGTATTTTCAAGTGGGTCTGCTCACCACCATCGGGCTTTCCGCGAAAAACGCCATCCTCATCGTGGAATTTGCCAAGGAACAGATGGAAAAAGGCATGGGTTTGATGGAGGCCACCCTTGAAGCAACCCGGTTGCGGCTAAGACCCATTCTCATGACCTCTCTGGCCTTTATCCTGGGGGTTCTGCCCCTTGCCACAGCCAAAGGAGCGGGTTCAGGCAGTCAGAATGCCATTGGAACAGGAGTCATGGGCGGAATGATATCCGCAACTTTTCTAGCCATCTTCTTTGTGCCTTTGTTTTTCGTCATCGTAAGACGTATCTTCCGAAGCAAAAAACATGATTTTTCAGACGGCCGCCAACTATAGCTAACCGGATTGCCCTTGCTAAATGATAAACAAGGGCAATCCTGCTTCAATCAAAAACAAGACCCTATTTCATGGGTTGCGGATCACAGAGATCTTCCTGTTTTTCAGCTCCTCTGCCGCACCCACTGCAAAAAAACTCAAATTTTGCAACCTGGGGTTTACAAAGGTGTTTTTTCTTTTTGGCCTGCTGTCCGCAACTTTCACAGGTATATAATTTCCCGGCCTCTGTCGGGTCGCATAAATGTCCGCTTTCAGATGATATTTTCCCACAGGTTTTACATGTATAAGAAGCCATCATTCCTCCTTGATCAAAAAAAGGTTAATTTTAAACCCAAACGGTCGATGACCTGGATTAAAAATATGCAGGGATATTGGCAAAGTCAAATAGCCGGTTCTTATTGGTCCCATCAATCCCTTGACAACCGATGGCCATAAACGTAAATGTACCGATACATTTAAGCGGTTTATGAAGAATGAAGATACCCTTTGATCAATTATCCCTTGAAGCGCTCCACGGCGTTATCGAAGAATTTGTAACCCGTGACGGCACCGACTATGGTGAGGTTGAAATACCTCTTGAAATAAAAATAAATCAGGTATTGAATCAATTAAAATCCGGCAAAGCCGTTATCGTTTTTGACCCGGAATCTGAAACCTGTAATATCCTGAAAAGCAATGACCCGCTCTTGAAGCTTCTTGATAAGGACTGTCCATGAAAATCAAATACAACGCCCCGGTAATTCTGACCTATGCCTTAATCTCACTGGGGGTTCTGGTCTTTTTCAGCCATGCCCTCTCGGTAACCTATTTTTCCTCTCCTGCCCGTATATCATTCTCAAATCCCTATTTCTATCTCAGGTCGGTTTCATATATTGCCGGGCATGGGAGTTGGACCCATCTCATTGGGAATCTGATGGTCATTCTTCTTGTCGGGCCTTTGCTCGAAGAAAAATACGGTTCGGAAAAAATCTTTGAAATGATTCTGGTGACAGCCGTATCCACGGCATGGCTCAATGCGTTTTTGTTTTCGACTTCCCTTATAGGCGGCAGCGGAATTGCCTTTATGCTGATCCTGCTCAGTTCCTTTTCAAATATCAGCGCCAGAGAAATCCCCTTGACCTTTATCATTATTGCAGTGCTTTTTACGGGCAGCGAAGTGGCCTCCATTCTCAAACCCGACCGGATTTCACAATTCAGCCACCTTGCCGGAGGGTTGGCAGGCGCAGGGTACGGATTCCTTCGAAGCGGCAGAAGATAAATTTTTAGGGCATCCCCAAAGGGATTCGAGGGTTACACTTCTTTCTTGCAGCAGCTTCTACAGCTCTGCGGTAACTGGGAAGGGTTGCCTGGTATGGTCATCTCAGGATCATGCAAATTTCTGAACTGATGATATGCTTTTTTTTCCCAGATGCGCGTCAGGCTTTCATGGGCTATATTCCCAAAGGACAGGGGGTAACAGGGTTCAAGGCTGTTTTGGAACACATGAACCAGGGGTTGTCTGTTGTCCTGCAACAGCGTGGACGAGGTAAACACACAGGGGCCGACATCGCCGTTGACACTGACGACACATGAACGGCAGACGTTTTCAGTACAATGGGCTGCTTGCTTCTGCAATACGGGGCTGTTGAATGCAAAAGTCAAATTTTCTTTTTTAGCCTCTGCTGCGGTTGCCTCTAATATATCTGAAAAGCGTTGTTGTTCTTCCTCAAGGTTGAAAAGCGCCTCCGGCAGGAGGCTATTGTTCAGAATCCAGGTCAGATGACTGCCGACAATCTGCTCCACCCCCAGTCTTTTGGCCAGTCCAACGGTCTCCTGAAGTTCATTGAGGTTTGAAGCCAGCATGAGGTAGGAAAAATGGACCTCCGGAAGCCGGGCTTTCTTTTTGGCCTTAATCTGCTGCATATATTCAATATTTTCAATTATCTTCACCAAATCCGTCCCTTTGCGTATCCGGTCATGGGTGGCCGGAGTCGCGCCCGCGAGGCTGATGCTGATGATATCGGTTTCAAGATCCACAATCCGGCAGATCGTTTCATCGGTCAGTAACATGCCGTTGGTCGTGAAACCCACACGTTTTCCCTTTGCCTTGCAGGCCCGGATCATGGAGAAAAGATCCGGATTCAGAAGGGGCTCTCCCCAGCCCTGAAGATACACCAGGTCTGTATACCCAAGATAGGGGAGAAGGTTTTTAAAAAGCCCGAAAGACATATGCTGGTTATGGCCGAGGAAAGGCTGGGGGCAATAGATGCAGGCGGCATTGCAACGGCTGGTGACCTCGACCTGAATCCAGTCAAGCTCAGGGCTGCCGACCCTGTCCAGGAATGTGTTCATCCACCGGGGCATTATCCTTTTTCTCCTGAAACCCTTTGTTCAACCCTGAACATCTTAATATTCAGCAAAAAATACGATCCGCCATGTCCCTGCGCAGCCTCCGAGACTCGGATTCCAGGATGGCGATGATCGTGTCGGTTCCTTCGACTTCAGCCATCAATGGTTTGAGCACCGCGTAAAATTCTTTTTCCGACTGGTTCACCCTGTCCAGGGTATCCAGGTATTTGACACGGTTGCGGTAGGCAGTGCGGACCAGGGAGTCGAAATCATTACCATCTGCGGAAAGCAGGTCCAGATAAAGGGAGGAAAGGGCTTTAATCCATGAACCATAGGGTTCTTGAAGTGGCTCAGGCAGTTTTGCGGACCGATTCACACTGTCGTTCCCTGCCGGGCTCTTGGCTGCTGAAGCATCATAAGCAAGGGCCATGGCCTCACGCCGGGCAGCCATAAATTCTGTGCTGAATTTCGTCCGGTCGTTCTTGAATTTTTGCATTCTAAAGATGAAATACAAAAAAAGAATGGGAATAAAAATCATCCAGACACTGACCTTGGGTTTTTCAAACAAGGCTGCGCCGATCTCATTGGCAAAGTTCAGCTCCTGCTTGAGAATGATGTCCTTTTTTCCTGTCAGGTCCATGGGTGTCACGGTTTGAAACTCGGCCGGTAATCAAGGCTGTCACGAATGCTTTCAGAGCCTTCGGCCGGTTCCTCAAAATCCGTATAATAAATGGCCGTAGCCCTTAAATTGCGTTCATCGATGACTCGTGCCATATGGTCTGCTCCGGGGATCAATTGGGCCAGTGATCCCAACCCGAACATGAAGATCAGGATCAATAGGATTCCGATCATCAGTTTCAAGCCGGGGTTGAGCCCGGCCTGCGGATCAGGGCAGGCCGGGTATGGACGGGTCATATCTCCGATATCCATGGGTCAGATGGCGGCCGTAATTTCAGGAAATACGATATAGAACATGATATAGGCCACGATCAAGGTCAGAATAAGCTGGAAACTCTGTCCGAACACATACAGGGTGATGGGTTTTCCTCCCTTGAAATAGGGTTTGAATTCCTTGAAATTGGTTTCAAGCCCGATGGAAGTAAAGGCCAGGGCAAAGAACCATTCCCGTGCAATTCGGGTGAACCCGCGCAAAACGCCGTGGTCGATCATGATCGCGCTCATATCCTTGCCAATATTCTGATCCAGAATGGAGAACAGGATGGAAGCGATAATGAACCCGACAACAAATTTCGGGAAACGATACCAGATTTCCCACCAGCTCACGGTCTGTCCTTCCAAGCATTCCACCCTGGCGCACCAGTAAACGGCAACGCCAAACGCAGTGACGCCGATCAGAACATTCTGGATCATCTTGATGGTGGCGGCCACATACAAGGCCTTTTCTCCATAGAAGGCCCCGGCTGCTGCAACAGCGCCCGTGGAATCGATGGTGCTTCCCATCCATGCGCCGGCCAGGATTTCAGGCAGCCCCAGCAGTTTGGCAACGGCCGGCTGGCCCACCATGCAGATGGCGGTAAAAATCATGGAAAGGCCTATGGCCAGAGTCAATTCCTCTTTTTTTGCTTTACAGGCTGCGGCTGTGGCAATGGCAGCGGAAACACCGCACACCGACATGTCGGCTGAAATGGTAATGTTAAGGGTTTTGGACGGCATTTTTATGATTTTCTGGCCGACCCAGTAGGTCAGAATAAGCGTGATGGGAGTGCAGATCCAGGCCACAAAAATGCCGGGTTTGCCGATGGCAAGGATTTTGTTGAAGAGAATTTCAGCACCCAGCAGCACAAGACCGGTCTTGATGAAGAATTCAGTGGCAACGGCCGGTTGCACCCATTTGGGGGTTCCGATGGTGTTACTGATCAAAAGGCCGAAGACAATGGCCCACAGCGGAAAGCCAAACCCCCAATATTTCATGAGGGCTTGGGTTTCGGCCATATAGGCCAATACGGCGATGAAAAAAACAAAGAAAAAGCCAACAAAGAATTTCCCGAAGGACTGGCCCATGATGGCTTTGCCCAAACCGAAAAAGGCGCCCAGAAGAACGCACAGTCCGATCAGATAGGGAACCCGGTTGAAGGATTTTACCGATGCCTTGGCCTTGGCTTTGGACGTCTTGCTTTTGGCCTCCTGCCAAGTCTTTATTTCCTTGTCGGCCGCTTCGTTTAAGGCGGTATTCTTGAAGGCCTCGGCAGCCGCGGCGGCCTGGGCAATTTTAGCCAGTTCCAGGGCTGTGCCTTCAGCTTCCTTGGCCTTGTCAAAGGCGGGTTTGGCCGCAGCGTTCATGGCGTCGGCGGTCGCCTTACTCCGGTAGAGCGCATCCAGGGGGTTGTCCTTCCAGCCACTGGGAGCGGCCAGGAACTGGGCAATGGTTTTGGCGAAATCCTGGTTGGTGGCCCTGATCCCCTTCTTGGCCGAGGAGGCGTTATGCCATTCAATTGTTTTAAAGGGCGCCTTGGCGGCCTCTTCCTTTAAGACGGCATTGTGTTTGGCCAAATCTTCTTTCAGGTTGGCCGGAGGATTGGGCAGAAAAATCAACAATCCCACAATCAGAAGCAAAAATCCCATCCAGATGGCCATCCAGTCTTCCTTAGTGTAAAGATCTTTGAGCCTGGTCTTACCGCTTTCAAGAACAACATACTCAGGTTCATGGGGTGATGCTAACGTGTCTGAATTCATATTCTCCTCCTGCCCGAATGGGTCTTTGGTTATTTATACCCTTAACTCCTGAAAGACCTGTTTTAAAAAAAGTCTTGGCATCCTATCTTGCGATAAACCTTTCAATTTATATGCCAATAGGCTATATATGACCAAAAAAGACACCCATAAGGATAATTACTTCCCCATGGCCTGCGCGGCGCGTATCTCTTGATGAAAATACACTCCCTTGTCCTGTAAAGATGAGTCGATATTGCCTTGCTGAATGGAAACCCCGGAATCAGTCAGCGGTTTAAAAAATTTACGGCTTGAAAAGAAATCTGACACTTAATGTGAGGAAGACCGACGATGTGAGGAATGTCGATAGAGCAAAATCAAGACAATTTTTGTATCTCATTTCTGGAATAAAGCTTGAAAATTACTTTAAAACCAGATCAGACTCTGGTAATGATAAGGGTTGGAGCCTGTGCATATTGATTTCAGTTCGAAGGAGACTTTATAAAATGACAATTTCAGACCCGGTGCCCTTTGCCGATATTTTGCGCGAAATGGATCTTGAGTTCTTGGTATTGGGTGAATACGGGATTACAGTGGAGGAGGCTGTTAAATTTATTAATCATGATCATTTTGTGTTTCTTGATCTAAGGACCACGGAAGAACATAATCACCTGCTGTTCCCTTTTGCCATGCATATCCCGATAAGTGAACTGCCGGACCGGCTCGAAGAAGTGCCAAGGGACAAATTTATCATCACCTTTTGCCTCACCGGTTTTCGAGCGGCCATGGGATACGCTTACCTGCGCACCCAG
>Ga0208373_1000304_pt1 | contig 89487 bp, 66 predicted proteins | sample RifOxyC2_FD_184036 | JGI IMG/M metagenome (GOLD analysis project Ga0208373, IMG submission 184036) | Soil microbial communities from Rifle, Colorado - Rifle Oxygen_injection C2 (SPAdes) | ecosystem: Environmental > Terrestrial > Deep subsurface > Rock core/Sediment | place: Rifle, Colorado... | reverse complement strand
AATAACCTACACCTTACCTGAGTCAAAGCATACGAAAACCAAACTTCTAAATATGGATAAAGAGCAAGCTGAACTTTACCAATTGGTCTCTAAAAATTTTTAGGGTGTCCCAACGCTGAAAACAGGAGTTCAAAAGTTGTAGCCCGCTTCAAAATAATAACGGGTTGATAAGTTTGAAGTCCGCAATCGCCTACTTTGCATATACTTTTCATTGTCAGAAGTCATTCCGATAATAGAAATGGTGTAAATAGTAAAAAGCAATTTTGCCAACATGAAAAATTGCAACCCATTCCCTGAGTCTCAGTTTGGTCAATTGATCACTGTAACTGGTTTGCCTGATAGATGGTTAGCATCTCCACCTATGAATAATTTTCAGAAAACATCCCTGCTATAATCATAAAAATATATTTTTGTGATTGGTGTGTAACAAAAATGTTTTATATGCAGTTAGCCTTGGTGGTTATTATTTATGCGTTGGGCCCGGTAGCCCTGCTGTATGCCTGTAAAAAATCGGGTTTTTTAAATAAATTCGGTACCGTGGCGCTGGCCTATATTCTGGGGATTGTAATTGGCAACATAGGCCTGGTTAAACCTGAATACAAAGCGGTGCAGAATAATTTTACCTCGGTGACTATTGCCTTGGCTTTGCCCCTGCTCTTGTTCTCGATCAATTTGAAACAATGGTCGCGGTTGGCATTAAAAACGGGATTGGCCGTGCTTTTTGGAATCATTTCGGTAATTGTGGTTACAGTTGCCGGGTTTTACCTGTTAAAGGATGTTATTCCCGATGCTTGGCAGGTGGCAGGGTTGATGATTGGGGTTTATATTGGCGGTACCGCTAATATGGCTGCCATTATGAAGGCCCTGGATGGCAGTCCTGAAACGTTTATTTTGGTAAATGCTTACGACATCATCCTTTGCATCTTTTACTTTATTTTTTTAATTACCGTTGCCCAAAAATTTATCGGGCGTTTTCTTTTGCCTTTCAAACCTGCACCAGAGCAGGTCCATCTGAGCAACGAAGTGGACGATTTCGATGGTTGGGATGCCTATGTGGGCATCGGTAAATTAAACGTATTGTTCCCGCTCCTGTTGGCTGTAGTCCTTTCAGCATCCATCGTGGGCATATCGTTATTCCTTAAATCCTATTTTCCGGTGGATTATCAATTGGCAGGGCTTATATTGAGCATCACTTTTATTTCCATCCTGTTTTCATTAATCCCAAAAATAAACCAGATACAAAAAAGCTTTCAGTCGGGCATGTATCTGATTGTTTCGTTCTGCATTGTGGTGGGTTCTATGGCCGATTTTAGCATGTTTACCTTTAATTCCATTTACCTTGCGGTTTATATTCTGATTGTAATTATCGGTTCCGTCACACTTCAAGTGATATTTTCAAAAATCTTCCGGATTGATACCGATACTACCCTGATTACCTCCACGGCCTTTATCTTTTCGGCACCATTTGTCCCAACGGTAGCCAATGCCTTGCGGAATAAAGAGATTATCCTTTCAGGCATCACCATTGGCATTATTGGCTATACGGCAGGCAATTTTATTGGCATCACGCTGGCTTATTTGCTGCGGTAGTCTAATACAAATAATACTTCTCCGATAACTCTTTAAACGCAGCAGCATCGGCTTCCCAAATAGAACGGGCAGTTTCAAAATTAAAATCCTCCATCATCGAAAGGCGGATGGAGTCTGTTCCACAACCTAAATCGAACATCCGGAACCGATCCTCTTTCCCTTTAAAAGGATTAAGGTTTGGATCGATTTTATGAGCTTCCTGTAAAAAGAGGAACTGTATTTCGGTAAGGTTCACCTTTTTGAAATCGGTGATATGTATCTGGACTCCTTGCATTTCTTTGCCTTGCTTATCTTTATAATAAGGTTTGTAATAGGTCGGCCTGAAAATCACCCCCTCAAGGTTCAACGCATTCATAGCGCCTGCCAATTGGTCGGCATCAATATCTTCAGTAACCAAGGTTTGGAAAGGCAAGGTATAGCCAATGCCAATCATATTTGGATCGAGTTCCCCAATAATTCCGGTAACCGCGTAGTAATAGGCAGTCTGGGCATTGGGGATATGCGGCGAGGTTGGGACCCAGTTTAAACCGGTTGCCCCAAAATCCATATCCCTGGAATATCCCTGCATTGGAATTACCTGCAACTGGCATTTCTTCCCGTTGGGTAACAATCCTTCAAAATTCAGCATCCGGGCCAATTCGCCACAGGTAAGCCCATACACGTACGGAATTTTAAATTGGCTCACAAAAGAATAAAACCCATCATGCACTAAAGGCCCTTCAACCCTTTCACCCCCCAATGGATTAGGACGGTCAAGGATAATAACCTCTTTGTTGTAATCGGCAGCAGCTTCCATCACCAATCCCATGGTGCTGATGTAGGTGTAGGAACGGACACCAATATCCTGAATATCATACACCATTACGTCAACCAGTTCCATGGCTTCGCGGTTGGGCTTTTTATCTTTTCCGTATAACGAAAACACAGGCAGCCCCGTTTTTTCATCGGTTTTGTTGCCCACCTCGTCACCTGCCGAAAAATTCCCGCGCACCCCATGTTCGGGACCAAAAAGTGCCACTAAATTCACTTTATCGCTTTGATGCAAAATATCCAACGTCGAAATCAGATTCCGGTTCACTCCTGTGGGATTGGTGACCAATCCCACCTTTTTGCCCTGCAACGGGGCAAAATCAATTTGTTGTAATACTTCAATCCCTAACAAAAAAGGTTGGGGAACAACCGCCGCTTTCTTTGTTTCAACGGCCATGGGTTCTTGGGTTTCTACAACGATGGGTTCCTTGGTCAATTGGCCTGTTTTACATGAGTATATCAATGTTAAAAACAGCAAAACCCAGACGGAAAATTTATTCATTCTTTGATGGTTTTTGATTAAAACACAAATTTAATATTTATTTTTACCGTAGATAATATGTATGACATCTTATCAATTAAAATTTCAGATTTATGAAACCGACAGAACTCAAAGATATTTATAAAGAATTAGCAAAAAAACTGGAAGCAAATTCTTTATTAACCGATGAACTTTCAAAAATTGCTTACGGAGCCGATGCGGGGTGCTATCGGAAAATCCCACAGCTCATCGTCAAATCAAAAAATGAAGCGGAGATTGGTTTTATACTTAGCCTTTTGAACCAGCATAAGATTCCGGTCACATTCCGTGCCGCCGGAACCAGCCTTTCAGGTCAGGCAATTTCTGATTCGGTATTGCTACAGGCCCGGGGCGATCATTGGAGTAAAGTTACAGTATCAAACGACGGGTTAAGGGTAAAAACTCAGATTGGTATTACCGGCAACCGACTCAACCAACTGTTGAAACCTTACCAGCGCAAATTTGGACCCGACCCGGCATCAATCAACTCGGCATTGATTGGGGGAATTATTGCCAACAACGCCAGCGGGATGAGCTGTGGCACACATGCCAATTCGTACGCCACCATTGAATCGGCCCGGATTGTTTTTACCGATGGAACCCTTTTAGACACTTCGAATGAAACGAGCAGAGATGTTTTCATTAAAAATCATGCCTCGTTGATAAATACGATTGAAACTTTGCGGAATCAGATTGTAAGCAACCCGGAGTGGGTCACATTTATCAAAACCAAGTATTCCATCAAAAATACCACGGGTTATGGGTTGAATTCTTTTACTGATTTTACCGACCCTATAGATATCCTTTTGCATCTGCTTGTTGGTTCCGAGGGAACGCTGGGTTTTGTCTCAGAAGCTACCTTTAAAACCGTTCCCGTGTTACCTTTCCGGGCTTCATCCATGATATATTTCCATTCGCTGAAAGATGCCTGCAACGCAGTATCACAACTCAAATCGGCAAAAGTTTCTGCCATTGAGTTATTAGACCGTGAGGCCCTTCGTTCGGTAGAAAACAACACGGGTATTCCCGATTTTATTAAATCGTTTGATAAAGAGGTTACAGCCTTGCTCATTGATTTGGAAGCGGTGTCACAAAACGAGTTGGAATCTTTGATGGACAGGGCGCAACAGGCACTCTCCGCCTTTTCGTTGGTACGCGACATTGAAGTTACCTGCGACGTAAAGCAAATCAACGAATTCTGGAAAATCCGGAAAGGTGTATTTCCATCGGTAGGCGGTACCCGGAAACTAGGAACAACTGTCATTATTGAAGATATTGCCGTAGAAATGGCGTATTTAACCGAAGCTGTTCTCGAATTGCGGAACTTGCTCAACCGGTTGGGCTATGCCGATGCAGTGATTTATGGACATGCCTTGGACGGAAACCTTCATTTTATTATTGCTCCCGATTTTAGTAATCCCAAGGAGCTTACCAACTACGAAATTTTGATTGAGGGACTCACCCGGTTAATTGTGGACAAATACCACGGATCGCTAAAAGCCGAACATGGAACAGGGATAAATATGGCTCCCTTTGTCAACTATGAATGGGGTGAGGAATTGTACGAGGTAATGAAAAAAATCAAAGATGCCTTCGATCCCAACGGTATCCTCAACCCGGGAGTCATTATCAATGATGACCCCAAAGTTCACCTCAAGAATTTCAAGCCCATGCCATTGGTTGATGAATCGGTGGACAAATGTATCGAGTGCGGTTTTTGTGAAATCAATTGCCTTTCAACCGGATACACATTGTCGGCACGGCAACGGATCGCGGTCCATCGCGAATTGACCCGTTTGGCAATAGTAGGGGGAAATGAAGTTCAAAGAAAAACGATTGAAAAAAGCTTCCAATTTATGGGCAATGACTCATGTGCCGGTGACGGGCTTTGCTCCACATCCTGCCCACTCTCCATTGATACAGGTGTATTCATTAAAAAACTGCGTAACCTAAATACGGCGGAAGATAAGTCGGCACAAAAATGGGCTGTACGCATTGCTGATAATTTTGATACAACTCAAAAAGCCATCCGGGCAGGTTTGGGGGTTGTTTCATTTTTACATCGTGTTTTGGGTGACAAATTATTGGGAGGGATTGCTTCCGGATTAAGAACCGTATCGTTTCAAACCATCCCGGAATGGAATCCCTATCTGCCTCAACCTGCAAAAACACAAAAGGTAAAACCCACTCAAAAAGACACTCAGGCACCCAAAGTGGTTTACTTCCCAAGCTGCATCAATCAGACCATGGGACCAGCTAAAGGCGATACGCAGCAAAAACCGTTGATGCAAATAACCATTGAAGTGCTTGAAAAGGCTGGCTATCAGGTTGTCTTTCCAGTGCAGATGAATGCCCTTTGCTGTGGAACACCCTGGGAGAGCAAAGGTTTTATAGATGTTGCCAACCAAAAATCATCGAAACTGGAAGCTGCACTGCTTTTGGCAAGCAATCAGGGGGAATATCCCATTCTGTGCGATACCAGTCCCTGCATTTACCGGATGCGGAAGGTGATGGATAAAAAAATGAAACTTTATGAACCTGTGGAATTCGCCCACGACTTTTTGCTGAATAAGTTGGTTATTAAAAAAACAGACCAAAAAATGACCTTCCACATCACTTGCAGTAGTGCCAAAATGGATTTGACCGAAAAGTTTATAAAAGTCGCCCAGGCTTGTACCAGCCAGGCATTGTTCCCTGAAGAGGTAGGTTGTTGCGGTTTTGCCGGCGATAAAGGATTTTCACAGCCCGCCTTAAACAAGTGGGCATTACGTAAACTAAGGCCTCAGGTTCAAGAGTGTCAATCGGGGTATTCCAACAGCCGGACTTGCGAAATAGGGTTATCGAAGAATAGTGGTATCAATTATAAATCGGTAATGTATTTACTGCATGAGCGTATGGAGTAAAAAACATAAAAGCTGGCTAAGCCTCCAATAAATCCCGAATAACCTGCGATGCACAATAAATACCGAACAATGGTGGTAAGTAACTGATGGTTCCCACGATAGACTTTTTATTCTGTTCACCTTCGGTTTCAACAACGGCTTCCATGTCCACCTCTTCCGACGAAAAAACCACCGGAAAACCGCCATGAATATTCAATTTACGCAACCGCTTGCGCAGGATGCGGGCCAATTTGCAATTATAGGATTTATTCAAATCGGTTATCTGTACTTTCGAAGGATCGAGTTTACCACCGGCCCCCATGGAACTTACGATGTTGAGGCCTCGCTGTAACGCATGGTAAATCAGGTAAATCTTAGGCGAAAGGGTGTCAATGGCATCTACCACGTAATCAAAATCCTCTTGCAGGATTTCAATCATCGATTCATCACGGATAAATTGATCCACTACCTTTAGTTGCAAGTCGGGGTTGATATCCAGCAACCGCCCGCCCATTAAATGAGCTTTGCTTTTGCCCAGATTACTCCTTATTGCTGGCAATTGCCTGTTCAAATTGGTGAGGTTTACCACATCGCCATCTACAATGGTGAGTTTTCCTACCCCTGCACGGACAATCATTTCGGCGGCATAAGCACCTACACCTCCCAATCCCACCACCAAAACATGCTTCGTTTTTAGTTTCTCAAGTTGTTCTTTGCCCAACAACATTTCGGTACGTTCTAACCAATACTCCTGACTCATAATGTAAAGAGAGTTTCAAAATTGCGATGAATGGTTTCTTTTAATTCATCGGTGCAAATATGGCGCAATTCGGCCGCTTTTTTATAAATGGCTTCAATTTTCTCGTCGGAATCGTCGGTCTCGAAAAAGATAAAATCCAAAGGTAATTTTATAAAAACCTGCTGCAGTTTTGGGCTTTTCAGTAAAGCCTCGCCAAAGGATACAAAATGACCTCGGCGGATTATCTGTTGGGCAATGGGCTCATTTCCTGTAAATCCATGATAAATCCACGGTTTTACCGCCGGATAATGTTTTGATAAGAAGGCCAATTCGCTCCAAGCCCTCACGCAGTGAATGATTACCGATAACCGGTATTGATTCGCTATGTGGATTTGTTTTAAAAAAACGGATGCCTGTAACTCTAGATCGGTGTCAATGACCTTATCCAGCCCAATCTCGCCAAGAGCAATTATTTTTTTTTCATCACAAATATTTTCTAAATCACGGAGGTCGGCATCCACATCGGTTCTGGCAACATTCCAGGGGTGGATGCCAAAGCTGAACAATCCATGATCCGGAATAGTTGATGGGTCAACCATGTTTACCACCTCAATAGGTATATTGCAGGGTTTGTGAGTATGGATATTTACATAAGGTACCATAAAACGAAGTTAATCATTAAATCTTCAAGTCAACTGGGAAACTGTTGAAAGTCACGGGGTGACTCAATTTGACACAAAGAAGTCAAACAATTGTTTTTCAATTAGTCACCCCGTGACTTGCGGAATCAAGGTTAATCAACAAAAGCCTTTGGTTGGCGACAAAATAAACACATTTACAACTATTTTCCTTATTTTTGGTTTAACCAATAAACAATTGTACGGTAGTTTTAGTTATTTGTCAATAATTTAAAAATGAAAACCATGATTAGAACAATTACGTTAAGTGTAGCCCTCGTTTTAATGGCAGGGTTGCAGAACCTGAAAGCCCAATCTACCTTTAGTTTAAACATGATGGAATCGTATGTCAATGCTTATACCGAACCTTTTGCCAAGGCTTTTCCCATTGGTTTGGGTGGCGGCTGGACGCATACAGCTAATGTTCATAGTTTTTTAGGGTTCGATGTCACAATGAGTGCCTCATTGGTGATGATACCTTCATCGGCCGGCACCGTAAAGACTACGGACATAAACCTGCCAGATGGTTTTTCGTTTGCAGATGCCTCAGCCAATGTACCAACCATCCGGGCTAAAAGCGATGTTGCCGCTCCTGACATCAATATTTTGTTGAGTGCGGGTGGTTATGAGGCTACTGTTGGTTTTCCTGCCTTTAAAGGAGTTGGATTGCCTTTGGCCCCTTCGGCTGCATTACAGGTTGGCTTTGGCCTGCCAAAAGGTACCGAAATTATGGCACGCTTTATTCCCGATTTGAGTGGAGCTGCCAACAAAGTTATTCCTGATGGTACGAATGTGGAATTTGAAAAAACCGGTATGTGGGGTATGGGTGTAAAACACGACATCAAACAGTGGATTCCGGTAGTGAGCAAAGTCCCGTTCCTGCAAATATCAGGAATGTTCACCTATTCACGTTTTTATACCGGCTTTTCAGGGGGTGATTTAATGGTAACCCCTGAAATGTTAAGTATTACCAATGGTACTTTAGCAGCCAATACTACCCTCTGGAACGATCAAAAATTTAAAATGAAAGCATCATCGTTTACCGGCTCACTGTTGGTAGGTGCAACTATTCCGGTATTCCAGCCATTCATTGGTGTTGGGTTCAACAGTGGTAAATTCGAAAGCGGATTTTATGGGACCTACCCCATAGTTGAAATAAACAACACCAACGGTGATTTGGAAATCAACGATTCTGAGACTGACCCATTGATTATTGAAAACAAAAGTACCAAAGCCAACTTTATGGCTGGTGCCCGGTTAAAATTGGGGCCTATCGTTTTCCATTATGCTTTAACCATGGCGGAATATAAAATGCACAGCGCAGGTTTGGCCGTAACTTTGCGATAAACAAATTTGAAGATATGTTAGTGAAACCCGGAAAATTCTCCGGGTTTCTTTATTTTAGAAACTGCTGAACAATGAGCAATAACATTACGGAAATCAGAAACATGTTAATAGCAATAAAAGCCATCCTAAAATTGACCTTTGACTCTGATTTATATAAACTTTGATAGGTAAAATAAAAATAAGTGAGTGTAAAAACCACCAACAGAATCTTTAATACCCCTACAGATATCATCTCCAAAGCAGGCAAAAGCAATGCAGAAACTCCGGTGGTCAACATCCAGATAAATGTAATTCCTTTGAGCTGTTTTTGATTCCAAATGGCAGTCACCGAGGGTAACCCTGCTTTGGTATATTCTTGCCCATATTTAAGCAAGATGAGCCAAAAATGGGGAATCTGCCAGACAAAAAAGAAAAGGGACAATACCACAATTTTAGGATGCAACAATTCGCCCCCGGCGGCTGTCCATCCCATAACCGGAGGCAAAGCCCCACAAACACCACCGGGAATAACTGCAAAAGCTGAGCGCTTTTTCAACGGGGTGTAAACCAGATTGTACCAAGCTGCGGTAATCAAACCTAGGGCTGTTGTTACCCAGGTGGTAGTGAGGCCAAGTACCATGGTCCCCAAAACCAATAGTATGATCACTGCCCACCGTGTTTCTTTGGAAGAAATCTCTCCCGAAGGGATGGGGCGGTTGCGGGTACGGTCCATCATACTATCGGAATGCCGTTCCTGGTATTGATTCAAAGCAGCCACCCCTAAAGCTAATAGAAGGGTTCCGGCAAAAACCCCAAACAGGCTGCCTCCCTTAATCTGACCAAACATAAAGTAACCTGCTACCGGACTGAGCGCCACCGCAAAAGAAAGCTTGAACTTAGTGAGTTCTAGCCAACTACCGGTTCTAGCAAAAAAATGATTTTTCAATGCTTTTATTTTAAGGTTTTGATGTACGTAACAATCTCTCCCATATCTTCATTGGTAAGAACCTTAGAATAACTCTGCATCACGTTGGCAGGATAATCTTTAACCACTTCAGCATTGGGTTCTTTGATAGATTTTAACAAATAGTCCTCATCCACGGTAACCGTTTTTTCCTTTCCAGCAACCAAAACTATCCGTTGGATTCCAAAAATGCCTTTAAACGAAGGGCCAACAAGTTTTGAGCCATCCAACGAGTGGCAACCGGTACAGGCATTTGCTTTCAATATCTCCAAACCACGCGGGTCTTTATTCAGTTCCGGATGATAATCGGCCAACCATGTATCAAACTTTTCCTGAGGAATAACAACTGCTTTGGCCTCCATGTAAGAATGCCTTAGCCCGCAATATTCGGCACACAACACCTCATATTCACCTTCCAATTGGGCAGTAAACCACATATAATTTTCCTTTCCTGGAACAGCATCTTCTTTTACCCTGAAAGCAGGGATGTACAGACTGTGGATGACATCTAACGAATAAAGATTCAATTTTACCGGCTTGTTGATGGGAAGATACAAGTCCTTTGAAACCTTTCCGTTCTCATATTCGAAGTCCCAATCCCACATGTACCCATTCACTTTAATGTTCATGGCATCCTCGGGTACCTCGCGCATAATGACATAGCCGCGATACCCATAAAAAAACATCACCATTACCAGAATCAACGGAACCACGGTCCAAATAATCTCTAAAGTATTGCTGCCATCAATTTGGGTGGCTTTCGGATTCCTGGTTTTGCGATACCTGACAATGAAATAAATCATGGTGGCTGTAATCCCCATTAAAAAGAAAAGCGATATGCTAAATATCACCATAAATGATCGGTCAACACCTTCCACCATGTTCGATGCTCCCGAAAATATCTGTAGATAAATCATAGGTAAAATTTTATCTAAATGCGTAATCGAAAAACGTAATGACAATGATTAAAACAAACAAAAGTAAGACGCCAAAAACCATATACCTAAAAATGGGACTTTCAAATTTTAGATGCATAAACCAGGCTATCACAATTCCGCCTTTAATACATGCAATGATTAATGCCACGGCAACTGTTAAAGGCCCTAAATGAATGCCTGTTACGGTAATGGTTAAAAAAGTTAATGCCAACAATACAATCAGCACTTTGGCTAAGGTACTGTATGAGGTCACATGGTTTTCATGATGATTCTGCGCATCCATATATATAATTAGGTTATTAGGTATAACAAAGGGAACAAGAAAATCCAGATTAAATCGACCAGGTGCCAATACAACCCGCCATTTTCAAGTAACACATAATCGGTGGCATGAATTTTTCCCGATTTTATTTTAAAAAAGATGACCGAAAGGATGACCATTCCTACAAATATGTGGAAAACATGCAACCCGGTCATAAAATAATAAAGCCCAAAGAAAAGAAGTTCCCCGTGCTCCAATTTTATCAAAAGTTCAGAACCGGGGTAAATTCCCAAATGGATTTTATGCCCCCATTCAAAGTATTTATTTATCAAGAAAAGCAAGGCCATGGAGAGTGTTATGCCAACCAGAATGAGGGCTAAGCTTTTATTCCCTTTTTGAACGGCGGTAATGGCCATGGCCACAGTGGCACTACTTATTAGTAAAATAACTGTATTTAAAGCCCCCACGAAAGCGTTCAACTCATGGGCTGCAGTATGAAAATTGTCGGAATATTGGTTTCGGAAAATGGCATACACCAAAAAAAGGCCTCCAAACAAGAGCAATTCCGTGAAAATGAAGATCCACATCCCCATTCTTGCCCCTACATCGTCTCTATGTTCTTCCATTGTTATTTATTCGTTTTATTTATCCAGATTGTAATCGTCAACAAAGCTATTCGAAAGTATAAGGAGGTTTGGTGATGGTCGGTATCTCTTCAAAATTTTCAACGGGCGGCGGCGAAGGAATGGTCCACTCTAAAGTGACACCGCCCCATGGGTTCATCCCGGCAGGTGTTCCATGCTTTTTGGTCCGCATTATGTTGTATATCATCAGAAAAATTCCGGTAAGCAGTATAAACGCCCCAATGGTTGAAATCAGGTGCCCCATGTGGAATTGCGGTAAGTAATCGAAATAACGGCGTGGCATACCTTGTACCCCAATAATAAACAGTGGGAAATACAACACATTAAAACCCACAAAGGTGATTAACCAAGCTACGTTAGCCCGTCGTTCATCGTACATTTTCCCAAACATCTTTGGCCACCAATAATGTATGGCAGCAAAAAAGGCAAATCCCATCCCTCCAAAAATAATGTAATGGAAATGAGCCACTACAAACGAAGTATCGTGTACATGCACATCGGTAGCCAGCGAACCAAGCACCAACCCGGTTAACCCGCCAATCATGAATAAAAATATAAACGATGCGGCATACAAAAAGGGAGTGCGTACATCAATGGAACCTTTATACATGGTTGCCACCCAGTTAAATACCTTAATGGCACTGGGAACAGCCACTATAAAGGTGAGGAACGAGAAAAACCAACGGGCGGTAGTGCTCATCCCTGAAGTGTACATGTGGTGGCCCCAGACAAAATATCCAACGGCAGCAATGGCTATGCTCGAAAGGGCAATAGCTTTATACCCAAAAATGGCTTTCTTCGAAAATGTAGGGATGATTTCTGTAATAACACCCATGGCCGGCAATATCATGATGTAAACTGCCGGGTGCGAATAAATCCAAAAAAGGTGTTGGTACAAAATTGGGTCCCCACCTAAAGAGGGGTCAAAAAAACCAATCTGGAACAGGCGCTCGGCCACGATCATCATTAAAGTAATTCCCACGATAGGTGTAGCCAGAACCTGAATCCAGGCTGTAGCATAAAGCGACCACGGGAACAACGGCATCCGGAACCAGGACATTCCGGGGGCACGCATCCGGTGGATGGTTACTATAAAATTTAACCCGGTTAAGATGGATGAAAATCCCAGTACAAATGCCGCAAAAACAGCAGCCACCACATTGGTCCCGCTCTCGGTACTATAAGGCGCATAAAAGGTCCAACCGGTATCGGGGGCACCATTACCAGCAAATTGTGACAATAAAGCTAAAATTGCCCCTGTAACATACAGCCACCACGACAGCAAATTAATTTTAGGGAATGCCACATCCCGGGCTCCAATCATAATAGGCAGGAAAAAATTACCAAACACGGCACCCAATCCTGGTATCACAACCAAAAAAATCATGATGATGCCATGAACCGTAAAAAAAGCATTATAGGTCTGAGGGCTCATTACCGTTTCTCCCGGGGCAATCAATTCTAAACGCATCAATCCGCCCAATAATCCCCCTACCAGAAAAAAAGTAGTAATTGAAACCAAATAAAGTATCCCGATACGCTTATGGTCGGTGGAAAAAATCCAGGCAAAAATCCCCTTCTTCCCTTGCTTATCCTGAATGAAATCCAATGGTTGTGTATGATTCTCCATAATCTGTTAAAATAAATAATTATCTCTTTTTTGGTTTTATTAATAGAAACATGAACAAAATCAAAGCAAAAAACAGGATGATGGTTGCACTCACTTTGGTAATCTGCAACTTGTATTTCTGCCCTTGCGGATCGTAGCTGAAACAATAATCAAGCACCTTATTAATGGTAGGCCTGGATATTCCTTGCGATGCCTCTGAAACAGCCATCTTCAAATCGAAGGGCAAGAAGTAAGTACCATATAAATAACGGGTTATCTTTCCCTCAGGGCTCACCAAAATAATGGCAGAAGGATGCAAATAATCGACACCTACTTTTTTTACTTTGAACCCTACTGAATTAAGTATCTGATTGACATTGGCTGAATCGCCTACTAAATAATTCCAATATTGCCTATTGGCATCGGTTAAGTGGGTTGAAAAATTGCGTTTCTTTTCAGCCGCCTTTGCTGGTGAATCGCCAGGGTTGAAACTGATGGTTACTACATCATAATCAACTCCCAACTGCATATCTACTTTACCGACCACCTCATTTAAACCATCAAGAAGTGGGTTACATAAACCTGGGCAGTCAAAATAAACAAAAGAAAGCACGGTAGGTTTATGGATATAATCACCCAATTTTACCAATTCGTTTTTTTCATTTAAAAACATCAGATCTAGCGGAATAGTGTCGTCCAGATGTTCAAATAACCCAACTTCGGCAGGTTTTGAAGCCAGGGTTTGCGAAAAACCCGTTGAAGCCAAGAAACAAATCAATACAAAATATAAATGAGAAAATTTCATAAAATGGTTCTTTCTATTTTTCAATTGCTTTACTATTCTCACAGGTACCTATTAAAAGTAAAGTGGCACCAAGTAACGAAATGTCTTTAAAGAAATTAATCCATACAAACATGTTGATGTTGGTCCCTTCATAAACATCACGGTAAACAAAATCAGGGTTCATGGTCGAAGGAATGATTAAGTGAGGAATATGGATGGTTAAAATAAATAGTGTAAGCAAAACTGCAAGGGTTACAGCGGCCTCTTTCACATATTTTTTAATGATAATAAGCACACTCACAACAATTAAAAGAACTCCGGTAAAGACAACAGTGAATCCACCTCCAGGGATAAACGTAGTTAGCAACCCCGAAAAAAAACTTTCCATAAAGAAATGGTTCAAACCAAAAATGGCAAATGGCAATGCAAATAAAATGCGGCCAGTAACTGTTAACTTGTTCATAATTAATTAATTTAAAAAAGTTATTAATTCAAATTGTCCGATTGTTCTTTTCCCGATAAATAAATTTTCTTTAGTAACAAAATAATGTAACCAATAGTTCCCAAAACAGCTAAAACAGTTAAAGGATAGGCAACAGTGACCCACCACGGGGCTTTTCTTCCAACGTTCCATATTGCCCGGTTTTCAGTTAACGATGGCTTTTCGGTTGGAATTCCGGCAGCTACTTCCTTTGTATAGGCAACATCACCATATTTTTCTGTATCAACAACTTTTGCAATTACCTGAAGGTTGCCCTCTTTGTCTCCAGGCAGTTTGGCCGGTTCATTAAAAAATACCTCCCCTTGTTTATCGGTTACTTTACTATCGTCTATTTTTAATAAACCGAAGTACCTTTTTACAAAAAGGGCAATCTCCACTCCTTCGGCAGGAACATCGGCATCTTTTTCTTTGCCAAGTGCGATAATTTTAAAACCTTTTAAGTCAGGCAAATAATCCATTGTCAAGGTAATGGTCTTCCCTCCAAAGGCAGCAACCATGGAAGGCTCCGGCTGTTTGTAATCTTTATGGTATTTTCTGATGTACGAAATTACTTCCCAAATTTGTGCGCCTGATAACGTATTCTTAAAAACAGGCATTAACCCCCTTCCGTTGGTAATTTTATAATGCAAGGCACCATCGGTTTGTTTCGATACTGCCAACGAACTCAAATCTTTGGGTAAAGGGTTCAATTTAGCCATATTGCCTTGGCCCATATCGCCATGGCACGATTTGCAGTTCTTAGCATAAATATCCTCACCTGCTTTTTGCATTTCGCCGGTAAACATCACCGGTGCAGCTTTGCTTAGCTGGTCCTCGGGCACCGACCACAGGGTATCTTGCCCAAATAAGACGGTGTTTATTGAAATTAAAGCTATTATAGAGATAAAAGTCCCTTTTTTCATGATTCAAAAAGTGTAATTATGATAATTTTTCTGGTTCATGGATTCCTTTTTCATGGGCAGTTTCCCAAATTGGGATGATTGGAAACACCTTCGACAGGATGGTAACAATCATCAACACTAAAATAAACGAGGCCATGGTTATTAATCCCTCAATTAACGTGGGCTGGTAATAGATAAAATTATCGGGTACATTCTGGATAGGTAAAAACGGATGTTCCTGGGTCGGTACCACAATCAGGTAACGCTTAAACCACGAACCGATAACGATAAAGATACTGATGATAAACATCGGTAGTGGCTTCCGCATTTTCTTAAACAGCAGCAGCACAATGGGCAAAATCAATCCAAATATCTGAACTCCCCAAAAAAGCCAGGCATGGTTGCCGGCCATTAATTCCCGCAGATGAACAGCCTCATGCGATTTCATTTTATATCCGGGAACCAAAAATTCGTTGATGTTGAAGTACAGATAAACCAACGAAACCAGCACCAAAATCTTTCCGATTTTATCAAAATGCAGTTCGGTAATATAATCGTGAAGCTTATAATTTTTGCGGAAAAAATACATGGCAATAATTAAAAACCCGGTACCGGCCACAAAAGCCCCCGTAACAAAATAAGGCCCGAAGATGGTGCTGTCCCAACCAACTCTGGCCGTAGAAGCAAATAACCAAGAGGTGACTGTGTGAATGGCCAATGCCACAGGAATAATTAAAATAGCCATAATTTTGATGGCTTTATGCAGAATTTCATACTGTGAGGCTGTTCCTTTCCAGTTGATGCTCAACAGTTCATAAGCTTTACGCAGCCATTTGGGTAAGGTCTGATTCCGCGATAACATGGCCAAATCAGGAATTAAAGGCAAATAAAGCAATATCAAACTAATAAGCACATAAGTAGTTACAACTGTAACATCCCACAAAATAGGAGACTGAATCCGGCCATAAATAAATACATTGATCAGCCGCTCCGGACGGCCCATGTCGGAAACAATGACTAACCCGGCTATTGCTGCAAAACCAATAGCAATAATTTCGGAAATACGTGCAATGGGCGAAATCCATTTTGCCCCCGATAACCCTAACACTGCTGTAATAAGCATTCCTATCAGGCTGGAAGCAACAAAAAACACAAAGTTGGCAATATACATCCCCCAGGATACATAGTCGCGGATACCAGCCACTCCTAACCCATCGCGCAATTGAAGGTAATAAGCATACAAACATCCCAAAAGTGCAAGGGTTAAAAAACCCATCCAAAGGTGAAAACTCCGGTTAATGCCTATAGGTTTTATCAAATCGCTGGTTATCTTATGTAGCGATTCTTTCTGTTGTTCGAGTGTAAAATGATTCTCCATATTTACTTTTATGGGTTACGAATGATGTTCGTTTGTTATTAAAGTCTCTTCAGGGAAAGGGAACAACCGGTTTTTGGGTGGCAAGTAATACACCCTTGGTTTGGTTCCTAACTCCTCCATCAATCGGTATCCGGCGTTATCGCGCAGCAATCCGCTCAACCGGACCGTTTGTTTGGTGGTGCCATTGGTTACGGCATCTTCATTTTCATCGCCAAAATAATACACACCATTGGGGCAAGCCGATACACAATAAGGCATCTGCCCAACCCGCAACCTGTCGGCACTGAACAAACATTTTGAAATGGTTCCCCGCCGCTGTGGCACATTAAGCTCCACATCATAAGCCACCTTTTTCTCCAGCTCTTTGGCCTCCTCCTGTTTACCTTCGGCAATCATTTGGCTGTACTTAGATTTGTTCTCCTTATATTCTTGCTCTTTTAAAGGTTCATTCCAATGGAAAATCCTTGCAGAGTACGGACAGGCCGCCACGCAAAAGCGGCAACCGATGCAACGTTCGTTATCAATCAAAACAATTCCGTCGGGCCTTTTAAAAGTAGCATCCACCGGGCATACCGACACACAAGGGGGATTATCGCAATGCTGGCAAGGCTTCGGCATAAAATAAGGAGCCGTATTTTCGCTGTCCTGCATTTGCAGTACATTGATGTGATGCTGCTCCGGCCTTAGTTCGTGAGCACCCTGGCAGGCTTTCATACACTGACGTGCATTCCGGCATTTGGCCAAATCAATCACCATCACCCAACGTTTATCGGGTATACCCTCGCGCCCTTGCAATTGCAACTCGGTAAGCATATCTTCCACTGGATGTGAATGCCCTTCGGCTTCAACTTCAATCAACTGATGCTCTGCCGTTAATGCTTTGATACGGGATTCTTTCTTTTTTGAAGTTTCAAATTTAAAACCCGCAAACATGGCAGCACCGCCCATAACCGTACCTGAAGCAATTAACCCCACTTTTTGCAAAAAATCACGGCGCGAGTTGTTGTTATTCGTAGAATGATCTTCCATGTATTATTGTTTATTGTGATGCAATCGTTTTTATCAGACTATGTAAATGCTTTTTTTAAATTTTTGTTCAATAATACTTCAATTTAGATTCTTTCTAAATAAAAATATCTGCTATCTGCAATAAAAATCCACTGTTGCTAAATGTTCTCTTAAAAGTAGGAACTTAAATTCAATAAACAAATACAAAAATATTCACCGGGTAAACACACTTATAACGGAATGATTAAATTGCTGTCAAAACAAGAAACAAAAAATGGCTATTTACCAATTACCTAAAGAGCCTATATTTCCGCACCCCAATGAGGCTGAGCCTAATGGTTTACTGGCTATTGGTGGCGATTTATCACCTCAGCGATTAATAGCAGCTTATGCTACCGGGATTTTTCCCTGGTATAGCCATCCGGATCCCATCTTGTGGTGGTCGCCCAACCCGAGGTTGGTACTATTTCCCGGAAAATTTAAAGTCACGAAAAGTTTAAAACAGGCACTCAACAGTAAAAAATATCAAATAACCTGTGACTGGGATTTTAAAAATGTGATTGAAAACTGCCAAAAAGCGCCACGCCCCGGACAACCTGGAACCTGGATAACTCCCGAAATAAAAAAGGCATACATCAAACTTCATGAGCTGGGATTGGCCCATTCCATCGAAACATGGTCCCAGGGGAAATTGGTTGGTGGACTTTATGGCATTTCGTTAGGAAAGACCTTTTTTGGTGAATCAATGTTTTATAAAATGACCGATGCCTCCAAAGTAGCTTTTTACTACCTCACGCTTTTGGCCATTGATTGGGAATTTCCCTTTATTGATTGCCAGGTGACCAATCCCCACCTGCTAAGCTTGGGAGCCGAGGAGATTCCGCGCGACGATTTTCTGGATTTGCTCCACGCTGCCCTGCTAGATGAAACAAGGCAAGGAAAATGGGAGATTGGGTTTCAACGATAAGTTCTGAAGTCCACAAAAACAAACTAATTTTAATATCTTTATTAATAATTTTTTTCTCCAGAAAACAATGTGTTTCAAAACAAACTGCCTCTGATTGCTCTCAGAACATTCCATATTCATTGATCATATTTGAAGGAACCGTTTGCCCAAAATCCCACAACTCAACAATTTTATCATCCACAAAGCGGAAAATATGAATCAATGCAGCGCCCAGCTCATTGGGTCTTTGCCGCACGTGAGAATGCACTGCTACCAAATCTCCATCCTGTAAAGTTCTTTGAATTTCAAATACTTTATCAGGTGAATTTGCAGCATTGGCTTCCATAGCCAACATCAAGGTTTCGGCATCTCCTTTAAAAAAAACATTGTGATGTTTGAACCCAGCTCCAACATACAAGTTAAAAGCTTCACGGGATTGACCTTTTGTTGCAAGTTTTAAAAATTCCTGCGCTCTTTCTTTATTTGTTTTGACTGCCATAAAAATTAACATATTACATGGTTTGTATTTGCATCCGCAAAGGAATTCATTCACAAAAAAGTAATCAAAGCGATGAAACCCACTTTTCGCCGGCCCAACCCACTGCTGCCCCTAATAACACTGAAAAGAGAGTCATCGGGATCAGTGACAGGGGCTCTTTTTCAGAAACCAAAACCATTACAGGCAACAATGCCAATAGGCCCACCAAAATCCCTTTAAGCCAGCCTTTCATGTTCCAGCTTACAAACGGGATAATTAAACCCAACACTACCCAATGCACAAATGCTGAAACACTGGCATAAGGGTTTAAATCCTGAAGTATCATGGGAACAGCATCAATTATTCCAGCCGCGATACCTATTGATAATGCAAAGAATATTTTTTTCATCTCATCTAAATTTTAACACACCTGCTAAAATTAACAAATAAAAATCATGATCTCACAAATCAATTGTGCTCTGTTTTTCAGATTTTCCTAACCAATACCACAAAAAATGATGTTTTTTAGGCTGATTTAAAAAACAATTTATGTTCCACGCCCACGTACAAACGATTGCAAAACAGTTAGTTAATAATATTTTTCAGCCTATCTACGCAACGTTTGCACTTTTGTAAACCTCTGATTTTATGCACATTATCATTAGTGAATTATGTTAAATACATTTCATTTTCATCACCAGCTTCAAAAAAAACAACAACGATGAGGGTTCGGGCGTAATTTTGTCAGTGAGATTTAAAACAAAAAAATGAAGATTATGAACAAGACAAAAACAAACGAGGTGAACCTGATAAGATCAAGAGCCCTCACAGTAATTTTTAGTATGCTAATTAGTGCATTAATGTTGTTGCCCTTATTTACATCGGCAAAAGGGAAAGACAAAGCTGCAAAAACAACCAAAGTTTACATGCAACCTTTGAATAAGGACTATCATGCCGCAGTTTCGTTGGTAAATTTGGAAGAAGGTAAATACACGTTGACCATTGAAAGCGAAAATGGCGTAAATGTTTATTATGATGCAGTTTTAAAATCACCTGAGAGTTTTGCTAAAGTTTTTGATTTTTCAAGATTGGAAGATGGAGAATACACCATCCGTGTGAAAAACAAAGAAGGTGTCGTTGAACGTCATTTTGGCCTTGAGAATGGAAAAGTAAAGGTATATTACGAAGAAAAAGAAGAGCCTGTTTTTAAAACAGTTGGGCAAAAAGCCATTTTTGTGTTACCTAACGAGAACAACCTGAACTACTCGATTAGGGTTTTAGATGCTGAAGGTGAACAACTTTTTGCAACCAATGAAAACGCATCAACCATTAAAAAAATGTTCGATTTCTCGAATGTAGAAGCCGGTAGATATCAAATCCTGGTTTCGTCGAACAAAAGCGATTACAGTTTCGACTTTGTAAACCAACGTTAACAACCCAAATGTTAATTAACCAAAAAACCAAACCTTCCAAAGTCGAAAACACGACGCATTCAAAAGGATTAACTGCCCGTAAATAGGGCTACTACCTAATCCGGATTTCCTAAAATACTAGAAAGGATTGCTTAAAACCTAATAAACAAAGCAATCCTTTTTTATTTTGCCGCTACAAAGCCTGACAAAGCAAAACTGATTTTTATAGGCAAAAACGATTCTTTGTCCTAATTTAGCAACTTAAATTATGGCATCATGCGAATAGAATCAGATTTCTTAGGTGAGAAACACATCCACCAGGATGCTTATTACGGAATTCATTCAGTCCGCGCCCGGGAGAATTTTCCTGACAAAACAGCTTTCCCCGTGGAATGGTACCGTGCCATGGGGATAGTTAAACAGGCCTGTTACCAGACCGTTTGGTCGTTTAAAAAAGCTGTTGCCCAAAAGAATCCCACAAAATTGCAGCAACTGAAATTACCCGATGACCAGGTACTGCAATCCATGATTGATGCCTGCGGGCAAATAGGGCAAGGTCATTTTTACAATAATTTTGTGGTTCCAGCTATTCAGGGGGGTGCCGGAACCAGCATCAACATGAATATTAACGAGATTATTGCCAATATTGCTCTCGAAAAAATGGGCCACCTGAAAGGTTCCTACGCCATTATTGACCCCATTGAGCAGGCAAACATCTACCAATCGACCAACGATGTGGTTCCCACAGCGCTAAAAGTGGCTGTACTCCGCATGCTAAATCAATTGGAAGAGTCTATTAATGAGATGCGGAAACCCTTGGAAACCTTGGAAAAACAGTACCGACAAAACCTCAGGACTGGGTTTACACAGATGCAGCAGGCGGTTCCTTCTTCGTTCGGTCATCTTTTTGGGGCCTACAACGAAGCTTTTTCGCGCGATTGGTGGCGGGTTTCAAAATGTTTTGAACGGATTAAAACCGTTAACCTGGGTGGAGGAGCCATCGGAAGTGGTATTGCCATTCCACGGTTTTATATTGTAGAAGTGGTTTTGGAACTTAAAAAACTGACCGGATTGCCAGTGACCCAAAATGAAAATCTTACCGAATCGACCAGCAATCTGGATTCTTTTGTTGAAGTGCATGCCATTCTAAAAGCTCATGCCGTGACTTTAGAAAAAATGGTCACGGATCTTAGGCTTTTGAGTTCCGATTTGATGCAACAAAAAGAAATTCAACTGCCGCCCCGGCAAGCCGGTAGTTCTATCATGCCCGGGAAAATAAACCCTGTAATTCCTGAATTTGTGATAACCTCTGCTCACCGGGTTTATAGTAACGACATGTTGATTACCCAACTGGCCGCCATGGGAACCCTGGAATTGAATGCCTATCTTCCCATGATCGGTCATGCAATGATTGAAAGTCTGAATCTACTGATTGGTTGCAACCAGACCCTTGCTAACAACCTATTGAGTGGATTAACCATTGATGTTAAAAGAGCCACTGAGAACTTATATCTGAGCCCATCGGTATGTACAGCACTGGTTCCAACAATTGGCTACCATCAAGCGGCCATTTTATCGAAAACCATGCGTGACAATAGCTGCACCATTTTCGAAGCCAATGTGATTTGCGGCCTTTTGGACAACAAGTTACTAAAAAAATACATGGAACCCGGTATGTTGTTACAAAAAGGGTTTTCCATAAACGATATTTGAAAAATAGATAAAACCATGGATGAATCAAATAAATACCAGTTTGAACTGGCATTTAAAGTACGAGATTACGAATGCGATCTTCAGGGAGTGGTAAATAATTCAGTCTATCAGAATTATTTGGAACATACCCGCCACGAGTTTTTAAATGCGGTTGGGTTAAACTTTGCTGGATTATTTAATCAAGGAATTGTGGCAGTGGTTGCCCGGGCCGACATCCAGTATAAATACCCTTTAAAAAGCGGCGATGAATTTGTTTGCCGGCTGAATGTGGAAAAAGAAGGCATCAAATACCTGTTTCACCAAAGCATTTATCGGCTGCCTGACGAAAAGCTCTGCATCAAAGCAATTATTACCACGGTAACTACCAAAGATGGCAAATTGCGGGTTTTTAAAGAACTGGACAATGCTTTTCTAAACGTAAAATAACCCGCTAGTGTAGATGAAAGGAAAAGAATCGAAACCTCACATTGGAATTTTTGGGCGAAGGAATAATGGGAAAAGCTCCCTTATCAATTTCCTGGCCAACCAGGATCTGGCGATAGTTTCAGAAGTAGCAGGAACTACCACCGATCCTGTAAAGAAAACGATGGAAATTGCGGGGATTGGCCCGGTGGTAATTATTGATACCGCAGGTATTGATGATTCCGGGGAATTAGGGTTGAAACGGGTTAAGAAAAGTTTTGAAACCATCCGGAACATTGATCTGGGCCTGCTGATTATCACCGATAACCAGTTTGGGGTTCCTGAAGAAACCGTGGTTGCTGAATTTCAGAAATATGAAGTTCCATTTGTAGTTATCCACAATAAGGCTGATCAGACGGTTTATGCTATTGAACTGGCCGAAAGATTAAAGCTGGATTATAACATTGAGCTTACCAACTTCAGTTCGTTTGAAGGGTATTCAAGAGATACTTTGGTAAAAACCATTAAGAGGGCCATCCCGGAATCGGCCTACTTAAGCAAATCATTGGTTGGTGATATCATCCGGCAAGGAGATATGGTATTGTTAATCACCCCCATAGATGTGGAGGCTCCCGAGGGAAGGTTGATTCTTCCGCAAGTACAGGCCATCCGTGACATATTGGATAATGACGCTATTGCCGTGGTTTGTAAAGAACGTGAATTGGACCAGTTGCTCAAGCGGTTAAGTCCGCAGCCAGCACTTGCTATTACTGATAGTCAGGTTTTTTTAAAAGCCGGGGCATCAGTTCCTGAACACATTCCATTAACCAGTTTCAGTACCGTGCTGGCAAGGTACAAAGGTGATTTTCAGAATTACCTGAAAGGCACCCCACATCTATCAAAATTACAGGATGGCGATAAAATACTGATACTTGAATCCTGCTCGCACCACGTGTCGTGCGATGATATTGGACGCATAAAAATCCCAAGGTGGTTAAGTAATTTCAGTGGCAAAAACCTCACCTACGAGGTGGTAGCCGGTTTAAACCAGATTCCCGGCACCATTACCGACTATGCCATGGTGATACAATGCGGGGGCTGTATGATTACCCGCAAGCAACTGATTAACCGATTGAGGCCAGCCGTAGAAGCCGGCGTCCCGGTTACCAATTACGGGATGGCCATTGCTTACATGCACGGCATTTACGAACGGGCCATTGCCCCTTTTGTAAAGGTTGATAAAGATTCGCTGGATTACTTGTAATTTATTACACCCTCACTCCTACTACAACCACATCGTCGATCTGCTCAATTTCACCGCGCCATTCGTCGAAGGTTTTATTTAGAATCTCGCGCTGTTCGGCCATCGGTTTTTTATGGATGCTCAGCAAAAGCTCCTTAAAATTTTTCGACATAAATTTGCGCCCGTCACCGCCACCAAACTGATCGGGGTATCCATCGGACGAATTGTATAAACAATCGCCTTTGCACAAATCAATCTCTTCCATTGTAAAGGCGGTATCTAACTTGATGTAGTATCCAATGGGCATGCGGTCGGCCTTTAAATGAATTACTTCGCCGTTGCGGATAACATAAAGTGGGTTGTATGCTCCTGAGAACCTGAGTTTCATGTTCTTGTGGTCGATCACGTACAATGAAATATCCATCCCGTCCTTCGATTCCCCCTCTTTCCCTGTTTGATGCAATTGCTTGATTACCTGTTCACGCAAACGATCTAATATCAGGTTGGGCTGCACGATACCCTCTTTATTAACAATCTCATTTAAGAATGCCACACCCAACATACTCATAAACGCCCCGGGAACACCATGTCCGGTACAATCGGCAGCCACAATAATGGTAATATCCTCATGGCGGGTTACCCAATAATAATCACCACTTACAATGTCCCTAGGACGATATAGGATAAAATATTCATCAATCACCGGTTCAATTTGCTCGGTAGGCGGTAAAATAGCTGCTTGAATCCGCCGGGCATATTGTATGCTGTCGGTTATATTTTTATTCTGCTCGGCAATTTTTTCATTCTGTGTTGCCAGTTCCTCATTTTTGGCAGCAATTTCGGCAGTACGTTCACGTACTTTTTGCTCCAGAATCCGTTTCTCCTCTTTCAGGTTCCGTTCCCGGATTACAATAAATATCCAAATACCTGATGCTGTTAAAAGAATATAAATGATATAAGCAAATGTAGTTTTATACCAAGGTGGCGAAATGATGATACGGATGCCCGTTCCTTGCTCATTCCAGACCTTATCATTATTCGAACCGCACACCATAAATACATATTCACCCGGCGAAAGACCTGAATAACTAGCCCTCCGGTCATCGGCATCCTTGAAGTTCCAATCTTCATCAAGCCCTTCCAATTTGTATTTGTATTTGTTTTGAGCTGGGTCGGTATAATCGAGCACTGCAAACTCAAAGCCAAGGAAGTTCTGGTTGTATTTTAACCGGATAATGCTATCCATTTCAAATTCCTTACCCCTGATGGTAAATTTATCGATAACTACTTTGGGTTCATTCCGGTTGATGCTGTCGGGAAAAAAGGAGACAAAACCTTTGGTGGTAAAAAGAATGATTTCACCATTTTTTGTTTCAAAATCTGAGGGGTTTCCTAAAAACAGATGACTGGAGAAATCAGCTTCGGTAAAGAAATTTTTTGCTTTTTGCTCCATGGTATCAATTTTCGACAACCCCTTTCCTGAAGTTACCCAGATATTCCCAAGGTTATCTTCCTCCAATCCATTGATGTTGTTGTCTATCAATCCGTTTTCTACAGAAAAGTATTGAAAATCGCCGGTTTCGGGCCTGAACCCATAAACTCCATTCGAGCTATATATCCAGATGGCATTTTTGCCAACCTTACAATGGGCGGTTCCCCACTCATTCTCATAGGTGCAGGTAAATGATTGATGGCTTTTTGTTCCACCCTCAATCCTGTGAAGTTCAGGCATAGTGGCAAACCAAAGGTTCCCTAAAGAATCTATATCAATATTGCCTTTGCTGAGAGGTCCATTTTTAAACTCATCGGAAAACTCATAAACCATTTCGAGCTTTTTTTCTTGCGTGTTGAAATGATAAATACCATCCGAAGTCCGTATCCATAGGTTGTTCTTTTTATCGATACTGGCCGTTTTAAAAAAACCCTGATCAACATCCTCAATAAAATCATATTGCTGATTAAATGAATAAAATGCTTCGGTGTAAAGTTTCTGATGATTTATTTCATAAAAACCGTCCGGGCAAAAGGCATATATTTTATTTGAAGTTCCAAAAAGAAGTTTTTTGACATTGTTCTTCAGGCTATCGTTTCCAACTATCAAACCTTTAACTACTTTGGTATAATCTACTTTATTTTGTGGCAGGTTGTACCTGCAAATTTTATTATCAATGGCTAACCAGAAATAATTATCGTGCGTACGAATCATATCGGCAATAAAATATTCCTTTTCGCCGGTAAATTCATCGGCTGGGAAAATTTTATCGGGGAGTCTGTATTCCTTTTTTGTTGTCAACGATCTTGAGAAACAGTAGATTTTGTTTTGAATTGCATACCAAATATTGGCCGACTCATCGTAAGCCACAGGATAGGAATTGTCTGTTTCGATGCCAAAGTCAGTGAAATTAAACGGATCGGGTATCAACCGGTTCAATCCCTCAAAGGTAGCTACCCAAATATTTCCACCTTTATCCTCAAAAATCTGAATTATATGGTCATCATACAGGCGGTTATGGTTATTGGCGGTAATCTTCTGAATGGTTTTCCGTTCCTGGTCATATATGTTAAGCCCTCTGTCGGTACCTATCCAGATGCGGCGAAAATTATCTTCAAAAATGGAATAGATGGAATTGCTCGTTAAAACCTCTTTGCCGTCAGAATTTTGAAAAACCATAAAACGCGACCAAAGATGATCGTACCTGATTAATCCATTACCTGAGCCAATCCAAAAAATCCCTTTCTTATCCTGATATAACCTCAAGTATTCTTTCTCGGCCGAATTCCCCAACAACCCTTTAAAGTCGATGGGAAATAAATTGAAAGTGCCTTTTTTGTAGTTGAACTGATGCAACCCCTTATCGCTGATAAAACAAAAATCGCCATCATTATCAACCAAAATATCTTTAATGTTTTGCGATTCGATATAAGTTGAGTCTTTAAAAACAGATAAATAGCTAGAACTAATGCTATTAAATTCCTGATTCGATAACGGTAGCAATTTAACCCCGCAAAAAGTCAGTTTATCGGGAGCAGCGCCTTCCCAACTTCCACAGGAATGTGAAATGTCGCTTACAAATTTTAATTGGTAAGCTCCTTTTTTCAAAAAAACAGGTTCAGCCCCGAATCTATTTTTATCTTCACCCCCTGTCCACAGGCTTTTTTCGTGGGTAAGTTCCCAAATCACTTTTTTACCTTGAAATAACGACCCAAAATCATAAACGCCACGGGAATCGGATTCTCCACTAGAAGCAATTAAGTAATATCCGTCGTTAGGGATGTTAAAAGCTATCGAGGTGTCGGTGGAGATGCCTGGATTCGGAATCTCGGCTGTTCCTTTCCGGTTAACCAAAAGCGAATCGAGAAACCTCCAACCACTGGGAGTATAAGTAGCTGGCGGGCATGTAAATTCAATAGTTTTGTTCGTTGCAGGATCGAAAAACATCACTCCTTTTCCGGTAGGCCCTACCCAATAATTGCCTCTCCGATCTTGAACCACTTCCACTTCCATATCAAAACTCCGCGACAATAAATCCTGATAAACATATTGCCGTTTTCCATCTTTGAAAACAGAAAGTTGGTCGAAATGTCTTAACCAAAGATTCTTATGATTATCATAATACAACGAGGCAATATTGTTGTAAGGCAATGAAAGGCTATCGTTCCGGTTGTTTTTAAAAAGTTTGTACGAATATCCATTATACCGGTACAACCCGTTTCGGGTGGCAAACCACATAAACCCGGTTTCATCCTGAACAATGCCGGTAATAAATCCTAAACTTCGACCACTTTCGTTGGTAATCTGTTCAAATACAATGTCTTTTTGTTGCGCGGGCAGTAGGGTTACAAATAGCAAGATGCATGCTGTAAAAGCAACATAAAATCGTTTCATCGAGGCTCGGTTTTGTTGATTAAATGTGGATTAAAGATAATTATTTAATCGAATTTTATAAAATCAAATTCAAAATGCAATTTACTCCTGACAAAAATCATCTATGATTCTGCCAAAGAGTAACAAAAGGTACATAAAACTGTCTGAAAGTTATACTATCTTTGAATCCGAATCGGAGTCCCGGGCTTTACTCGTGACAAAGAATTTGAATAACAAATACGGATCCGAAGGAACAGCTGACGGAAAAGTGAGAAAAAGAAGTTTCGTGTAAAAGTTGCTTACAATTTTACACTTTGCATAAAAAGCAAAATCTATTTCATTTCCCCCTTTTCCAAAAAAACCCTAAGAATTCCGTTACAAATTAAAAAGACACTGTGTATTGTCTATGAGTCTTATATCTAAAAATATTTATTATGATTTACAGTCCTGAAAAATATGCTATTGCCGATGAACGGATGAAACCATTTATTGATGAACAGGAGATTTGGGATTTTATAAACCAAACCAAACCCACAAAAGAATGGGTCCGGGAGGTAATTGCCAAATCATTGGATAAAAAAAGGCTGTCGTTGGAAGAAACAGCCGTATTGATAAATGCAACCGACCCGGAACTTGTTGAGGAGATAAAACAAGGTGCCAAAATGTTGAAAGAAAAGGTATATGGCAAACGGATTGTTTTGTTTGCCCCTTTGTATGTGGGAAACTATTGCACCAATAATTGTAAATATTGCGGGTTCCGCACCACTAACCGTAAGCAGATCCGGACTACTTTAACCGAGGAGCAGCTCATTCAGGAAGTTGAAGCCCTTGAAAAAAACGGCCAGAAACGGTTAATATTGGTTTATGGAGAACACCCCAAATACGATGCCCAATTTATTGCCGATTCCGTTCGGACGGTTTATAAAGTAAAAAAGGGAAATGGTGAAATCCGGCGGGTAAATATCAACGCGGCTCCCCTGGAAATTGACGATTTTAAAACCGTTCATGAAGCTGGCATAGGGACCTACCAGATTTTTCAGGAAACCTATCACCGTCCTACTTATGCCAGTGTGCATTTAGCAGGAAAGAAAGCCAATTACGATTACCGATTAACAGGCCTTGACCGTGCTCAGGAAGCCGGAATTGACGATGTGGGCATTGGAGCCTTGTTTGGTTTATACGATTGGCGTTTCGAAGTTTTGGGGCTTATCCGGCATGTAAACCATTTTGAGGCTTGTTACAATGTGGGGCCGCACACCATTTCGTTCCCACGGATTAAAGATGCATCGGAATATGAAATTGTAGATAAGTACCGGGTTTCCGACGAAGATTTTACACGGTTGGTTGCCATCCTACGTCTGGCGGTTCCCTACACGGGAATGATTCTTACCGCCCGCGAACCCATGGAAATACGCCGCGAGATAATGAGTTTTGGGGTTTCACAAATTGATGGCGGAACCAAAATTGAAATGGGTGCTTATTCCAAGAAAGAGGAGCACCAGGATTTGGATAAAGAGCAGTTCAAGATCAACGATAACCGCTCGCTAGGCGAGATTATTGATGAATTATTAGATAAAGATTACATTCCATCGTTCTGCACCGCGTGCTACCGTACCGGACGCACCGGGGAACATTTTATGGAGTTTTCAGTTCCCGGGTTTATTAAGAATTATTGTACCCCAAATGCTATGATGACCCTTGCTGAATATCTGGAAGATTATGCCACACCTGAAGTTAAAGAAAAAGGTGCAAAAGTAATTGCAAAGAATCTGGCCGAAATGGAGGAGGGAAAAATTAAACAGAATCTGGTGGAACGCCTCGGACGCATTAAAGTGGGGGAACGCGATTTGTATTTTTAATCATGTATTCATGTGACCATTTGCTCATAAGCCCATGAACTAATGAGCAAATGAGCTAATTAAATAAAGAAAGAATGAACTTGATGAAAAATATAAAAGATATACTTAACCAAAAAGAGTTTTCAAAGGAAGACCTCGTAACCATGCTATCGGCCAAAGGCGATGACCAGAAATTACTTTTTGCCAAAGCTAAAGAGGTAAAGGAACGTGAAGTAGGAAAAAAGGTTTACTACCGGGGATTGGTGGAATTCTCAAATATCTGTTCGAAAGACTGCTATTATTGCGGTATCCGTAAAGGGAATAACCAAGTAAGCCGTTTCAACCTCAGCGATGACCAGATTCTTCAAGCGGCGGAATTTGCCTACAAAAGCAGTTATGGTTCGTTTGTGATGCAGAGCGGCGAAATAAGTTCTCCTGCTTTTACCGAACGCATTGAAAACCTGCTCCGCGAGATTAAACGGTTGACCAATGATGAGCTTGGAATTACCATTTCATTAGGTGAACAAACCGAGGAAACCTATCGACGGTGGTTTGATGCCGGGGCGCACCGCTACTTGTTGCGCATTGAATCGAGTAACCGCGGACTTTACCAAAAACTGCACCCCAACGATGCCAACCATTCCTTTGAAAAACGGTTGGAATGCCTCAATACCTTAAAGAAAATTGGATACCAAACCGGTACCGGAGTAATGATAGCTCTGCCGTTTCAGACTTTGGAACACCTGGCCGACGACATTCTTTTTATGCGCGATTTTGATGTGGACATGGTGGGGATGGGCCCTTACATTGAGCACCCGGATACCCCATTGTATCAATACCGGAATGAATTGATTCCTTTAAAGGAACGCTTTGAACTTGCTTTACGGATGATTGCCACTTTGCGGATTGTAATGCGCGATATTAATATTGCCGCGGCAACAGCCCTGCAGGCTATTGATCCTATCGGGCGCGAAAAGGCTGCAAAAGTTGGTGCAAATATCATTATGCCTAATATTACGCCAGGATTGTACCGGAACAGCTACAAACTTTACGAAAACAAACCTTGTGTGGATGAAGAACCACAGGATTGTGTGCAGTGTTTGGATGTGCGTATCCGCCTAGCTGATGCCTATATTGGCTACGGCGAATGGGGCGATTCAAAACATTATTTTACTCGAAACACCAATAGTTAGGTTTTCTTCTTTTTCCGATACGATTATTTAAGTTTTAGCTACTACCCGGACAAAATGTATTATGGTAAATTACTGTGCGTTAATTTATTATAGCTGCAAATTCATTATTGTGGTTTGTGTTCCACATTTTATTATTAGTAATGCGTAATATATTAATCATATATTTAATATATAAGTGTAATGATTTGAACAATTTATTGTATTAATAACAATAATATATTTATTTTTGCACATAAACAGTATTGAATAATAAGTTGTTATGGAAACACTAATAGAGATTAGCGGCAAGCATGTGAAGAATTGTAGCATGAATTTTGTTCGATTCATGCTTTATGAAATTGATTGGAATGACAGATTGATTGCAATAATGGGAACCCGTGGAGCGGGGAAAACAACTATTATGCTACAACATTTAAAAGAAAACTATGGAATAAGTGGAAAAGCCATATACATCAGCCTCGATAATGTTTATTTTGCAAAGAACAATTTGGTGGATTTAGCCGACCGTTTTGTGAAGCTTGGAGGTAAGGCCCTTTACATTGACGAGGTACATAAATACCCCAACTGGTCGATTGAACTAAAAAACCTGTACGACAATTACCCGGAATTAAAGGTTGTTTTTAGTGGGTCATCCATGTTGGAATTGTATAAAGGACAAGGTGATTTGAGCCGCCGGCTTTCTTCGTATGTTTTACCGGCCATGTCGTTTCGTGAGTTTATTGAATTGGAACACAAAATAACTTTTCCATCGGTTACTTTGATTGACATCATTGAGAACCATGTAGATATAAGCTATCGTATTTGCGAAAAGATAAAACCCATTGCATTGTTTGCCGATTATCTGGAATACGGTTCATTGCCTTTTTATCGCGAAAGCCGCTCAAAATACCACGAACGGTTGCTAAATGTGGTGAACATGACGTTGGACTACGATTTGCCTTCGATTACCCCGACCGATTATGCCCATGTACTAAAAATAAAATTGCTGTTAAAGCTTATCAGCGACTTGGTTCCATACAAGCCCAATATTAGCAAACTGGCTGCACAAACCGGTATTGACAGGAAGACGGTGCTGAAGTACCTTGACTTACTGCACAAATCGGGGTTAATTACCATGTTGCTGGATGCAACAACCAGTGATTCTATTTTTACCAAACCGCAAAAAATATATTTAGGAAACCCTAATTATATGTTTGCTCTTTGCGACGAAAAGCCCAATAAAGGTACCTTGCGCGAAACTTTTTTTTGCCATCATTTATCGGCTAAATACAAGCTGCACGTAAGCGGTGTATCCGATTTTTTGGTTGAAAAGAAATATACTTTTGAAGTTGGCGGGAAAAACAAGGGGAATTACCAAATAGCTGCTGTTCCCAATAGTTTTGTTGCCAATGATACCATAGAGTATGGGTTTGCAAACCACATTCCATTGTGGATGTTCGGTTTTCTTTATTAGTGGGATATTTAAAAAGGGGTTAGTCCGTTTTTTCGATATTGCTGATTAGCCAACCGGAATTATTACTGGTGCGGTTGAATTCCTTCACGGTTATCAGCCAACTGTGGAAGGTAATTAAATACATCACTTTTTCGATGTTGTTAATGGTTAACCGGTTGGTTCCTACTTCGGTCATAAAAAGCAGCGAGGTATCGGTGATTACGGTTGATGGGTAAAAATAGATTGGGTTGCTTAAATCCTCTATCCTTTTTAGGTTGATAAAACTGGTTTCATGGCTGTTGGGGGCAATAAAATACTTTTGCAAACTATCGGCCACAGTTTTAAAGCAATTGGTTTCCACTTTGCTGATTACCCATTTTGCCGAGCGATCGGGTAGCACTTCGGGCAAAAAATAGATGGTGCAATTCTGGTTTTTACCCCTATAGTTGATATTTACCAATGCCTTGGCCGTGACCTGTCCGCTAAATAGGGAGATGAATTGCGGTGCAGCAGGATCCACTACCTCGCGAAGAAACTGGTTGCAAAGCTTACGGTAATTGGAATCGGCCAAGTTTTGCTGGCGTACATCCTCTTTGTTGAACAGATAGCCCAAGTAATGAAACCGGGGGAATTTGGCTTCAAAATCGTTGCCGATGCGGTTCCCTTTCCAGTCGGAAACATAATTGAACCGATCGATAAACTCGCCGAATTGTTTAACCTGCAAATAATATTGGTCGGGGGTTTCTGTTGTTATAGATGAGTTGGCTAAATGTGGGGTTTGAGCTGGCAAATAACTTAATACCCCTAATAAACCTACGATTAATAAAAATAAACGGTTCATAGGCATTAGGCCTTTTTAGTTTCGGTGGCCTTGATATTTCCTAAAAACACCTTCCATTTCTTTTCGTTAAAGAATTTATCCTCCACCAAATCAATCACAATTTCAATCTCCTTTTTAGTAACATCCTTATAAACCAGGTTATCGCCCATAAAACCGGTGAATTCCTGAATAACGGTTGCCGATGAATAGTATCTTCCGTCGGGGCCTTTGGTAAAGCTGGAAATGTAAACTAAATCGTAAAACTTGATAATTACAGAAGTATAAGGCAATGATTTTAGGCGGGCCAAATATTTTTCCATGGGCCGTGATTGGGTGGTAATTGCACCATCGGGCATGATGATGGAAGTTTGCATTTCGGCACCTTTAAAAAATAGTTTCAAAGCCTCCTTTTCAGCCATGTTACGTTTTTCGGCAGGTTCATCCTTGCTGCCAATGGTAACAATATGTTGTTGAAATTCCTCAACCTTTTGTTTGGTCTGTTCTTTAAAAACCTCAATATCGGCATCTGAAAGGTTTATTTCATCAACAATTTTAGCTTCTTTGCTGGCAACAGCAGTTTTGGTAGGTTCCTGGGCAAAAGCTGGAATAAGAAACACTATGCTAATAATTAAAAATATCAGTCTCATTTTTCAATAAATTATTTTCACGAATTATACAAATAGTTATTATTGCATTCAATGGTTTTTAATTTTAATCCCCCGCACCTAAAATTTATAACTAATCCCAAACTTAACACCAAATCTGGAGATTCCTATCTTTTGTGTGGATGATTTATTACCAAAGGCATCGATAAAATCGGAATTTTTTGAAATATCGGTTAATCCGAAAACCATTTCGGGACCCACATATAGGGAAGTAAAATAATCTAACGGATAAGTAACACCGAACGAAACGGTTGCTGCCAGATGAATAGTTTTAACATTGGCTTTACCTTGCACATCAATATTTGGGCGGTTAACAAATCCCAATTCGGGCAAGTTTATGGTTTGCATCGATTCGGGATATTGCTCGTAATATCCCGATGTTGAAAGATTTCCGGTGGTTTCATATTTTGCACTCACTAAAATGGAAGTTACCAGACCCAACTCGCCATAAAAGCCCCATGTTTCGGGCGTTTTATTTGTATGGTACATAAAAGTTATTGGAATTGTCAAATAATTGAAATTGACCAGGGAATCGTAACCAGCACTGATGTTTTTCAGATAGGTTTCTTCATTTACATCGGTAAAATAAACACTGTTTTGAAAATCGCCTTTCAATGTTGATAAATAACCTAAACGGCTAAAACCTAATCCGGCATTCACTGCCATTTGATTGTGAAAATACCACACAGCATTTGCCTGAACTGTGAAACTGGTTTTATTTTGAATAGCCCAGGAAAGGATTTCATCATCGAGCAAATCGGGATAACTTACTTTCCCTATTCCCCCGCTCAATGAAATACCCACATATAAACCTTCGCGTTTTAATGTAGTTATAGCCTGGGTAGGTAATTCCTGTGAAGATGTATTGGTTTGCTCATAAAGGTTTACCCCGAACTTATCGATGCTGGCGAGTTTGAAATTTTTAAACGTGTTTTCATCTTTTTCAAACGATACCTTAAAATCGTACTTGGCATTGTCGCGGTAAACGGTTTTATTCTGATATTTCCCTGAAAAGTATTTGTCGATATATCCATTAATGTAATAGCGGTTCTCACCTTCGGGAATTACTTTGCTGTATTCGGCGGAATCAATATTTAAGCCTAAGTTGCGGATGCCTTCGGGGTATGATTCAACCAGATTCTTCTGATAGTCGGCTACTGAAATCCAACGTACCTGAGGTTCCGGTTCAATATCGTTGGCCACCTTTAATGTGGAATCTTTAAAAAGCCCCAAAAACGAGATTTTATAATACCCCTTATCTTCGGGTACCTCATCTGGATCGGCTAAAAGGTTGATAAAATTGATGTAATCGTTCATCAAAGCTTTGGTTTGATCTTTAATTAATGACATTTCATTCTCAGTGAATTCCACACTTTTTACTTCAGCCAATAAATGATTGTCATTGGTCTTAGTTGCGGACTTACTACTCCGTACACCTGCAATTTTAAAGCTTTTAAAACTGTTATCCTTCAAAAAAAAGGCAATGCGGTATAAAAGCTCTTCGCTCAGTTTATTTTCTTGACGGTTCAGGTAGTTGCCATTGTTCTTTTTGGTGGTCATTAAATCCACTGTATAAATATCTTCTCCATGGCCGATGATGTTACCTGCCTTGAGGGTTTCAAAATCAATGGTGAATTTCATACCATCAGGATACCACAGTAATAAATTTGATACATAGGTTTCAAGCTCAAAAACCTCACTCATTCGTTTGTTTGGATCCAAATCGTTAAAAATAATAGCCTTCCGGTTTACAAACAGGTCAATGAGCTTTTGGCTCGACTTATTCATTTCATCCATGTCAAGCACCGCATCGGCCATTTGATTATTCAGCTCCTGATAAGTTTTTAGCATTTTAATAGCCTCGTTGTAAATAATGGTTCTTTGCTTTTCGGAAAAATCGGCAGCAAATAAGCTGGTAATTAACAGCCATGTAAATGAAAATAGTAATATTTTCTTCATTTTAAGTTGATTGATATATTTTTCAATTTTTATTCTGTTCCATTCTTTTAATTGTCAAAATTGCTAAAAAGCTAAAAGTCCAAACAACTACATACCTAATTCCTCACCAGCTTCTTCATTACCACCTTGCCCTGGTATTCAATTTTACCAAAGTAGATTCCATGAGGAAGTTCGGTTAATTCCATCTCAAAACCGTTAACGTCGGTAAATTCTTGTATTTTCAATGCGTTCCCGATTTCATTTGTAATGGTAACATGTATAGTTCCCGGAAAATAATTTCCTAACGATATGGTAAATATTCCCTCTGATGGATTAGGGAAAACCGAAACAGTTTCGTCTATTAATTCATCAACGCCTGTAATTTCGCCCGACGGAATGTCAATGATATCACTCATGGTCCAGCATTCACCACCTTCATTTATTTCCACATAATAATCGCCCAGATTCTGGTTAGCTATATACATATATTCTGTAGCTCCTGTAATTAAGCTGCCATTGTAATACCAACGGTAACCGATTGCCGACTGGTTGCTGCACGCTAATATCCATATATTAGGGCCTCGGGCATAAATGTCGGGTTTATCGGGAGCCTCTTTTTCAGTTAGTGAATATTGTGGCGATTGGGCATTACATGTTCCCGAAGCAACTTCAACGGAATATTCCCCACCTGTTAATTTACCTCCGTAAACCGATTGTGTAGCACCATCAATTTCAATACCCGACCGTAACCATTGGTATTCGAATTCCGAAGAAAAATTGTCAACAAAAAGTTTCACTTCGGTGCCCGGACAGAAGTTTGTTGTGTTGGTTTCTTCTTTAATTACGGGTGTGCCAGGTTTTTTATCCACAACAACTTCAATACTGCTAGTTGAGACCGAGCATCCATTCACTTTATTAACCACTTCAAGGAAATAATTACCTGATGCAGTTGCCGTATAGTTTTTATCAGTTGCCCCTTCAATTGGATTGCCCTGGTTTAACCATTGTAAGTTGTATTGGGTTAAATCGGCAGTATTGTAATTGGTTTTAAGGGTAACACTTCCTCCTTCGCAAAAATTAACGGCTCCGCCAGCCGTTGGGTCGTATTTGGCCGGGGCTTCAAATACAGTAATCGTTTTATTTGCTGATGTTGATTGACAATTATTGTTGCTGGTAACCACTAAATAATAGGTCCCCGATTCGCTCAGTTCATCAATAACCAAAGAATCGTTTGTATAGCTGAATTGAGAATCGTTTACTTTGTGCCACAAATAACTTACATCGCTCATGGATGCAAAAAGGGTGGTTTGTAGTCCTTCACAAAAAGAGGAAAGGTTGTCTTTCACTTGAATTACAGGAACATCCGGGGTTAATTTCACGGTTATTTCTGCAACCTCTGATACCCGTTGGCACCCATTGGGGTTTGTTACATTTACCAAATACCCCCCGGTTTCATTTACTGTAATAGAATTTGAAGTAGCTCCATCAATAAAAGTTCCATCAGCCCGCATCCATTGGTATTTGTATATAACCGGGTTTCCTTGTGCAGTAATGGTTAGTGTTTTGTCAGAACAGAAAATAAGTTCGGTACTGCTGTAACTAAAGTCAATTTCCTGGGGAAGATCGTTTACTTTAACGGAAACAGGTTCCGATGTCTGGATACAGCTCCCGATGGAAGAAACAACATTATATACTCCTGTCTCGATGATTGAAACTGTATCGTTGGTTTCACCGTCCATTGCAACAGAATTCCTGAACCATTGGTAACTTTCACCATTTGTTGGAATGATGCTTAATGAAAGTGGTTCACCCTGGCAAATGGTAACCGATGCCGATGATGCTTCAATTACAGGGGTTGTGGGCATAGGATTTACTGTTACATTCACTTCGGTTGTTTTAGCAAGACACCCACTATTTCCTACCTCGAGCCAATAGTATCCGTTCCTATCTGCCTCCAGTGAGGTTGTATCTTTTGCTATCAGCAGGGTATCGGTATTCCTCAAATACCAATTAAAGGAATACAAATCAGGGTTTTGGATGGTCAATGACAAGCCCACACGTCCACCTTCGCAAAAAGTGGTTACACCATCTTTACTCAATGCCGAAACTTCAGGTATTGGGTGCACGGTAACATTCACATTGTCACTTGAATATACATAACACCCAAATGTATTTGTGATTTTCAGGTTATAGGCTCCAGAGTCCGTCGCTAAAATACTATTACTTTTGACATCCTGTTCCACTCCATTTTTATACCAGTCATAGGTAGCTCCCTCAACGGCTGGAATGCTCAAAACAACATTGTTTCCTTCACAAAAAATGATAGGCCCATTGGCTTCAATAGTTGGAACTGAAGGGTTTGGATTCACAGTCACTTCAACCGGGCTGGTTTCGGTGGTACAAAGGCTACTGTTGGCTATCTGCAACCAATAACTCCCCGCTTGGGTGGCCACATATTGGTTGGTGGTTTCTCCTTCGATGGCGATTTTTCCATCCATCCACTGGTAATTATATTGAGGATTGTTGGTAACAGTAAAGATTACGTCTCCACCTTCGCAAAATTCGGTTTCGCCGTAAATAAGATTATTAATTGCAGGAACAGCATTAACATTTACTTCGACAACATCCCCTGAAATAGCTTCACAACCATTTTCAGAATTCTGAACTGTTAAAGTATAGACTCCACTTTGCTTAACTACATAGCTGGTCTCTTGTCCAACCAATCCACCATCACGTTTCCATAAATAATTCAAATTTGGAATTGCTGATGTTTCTAAAATCAAACTGTCACCAGTACAAAAAATATTACCTTGCGCATTATAATCAATAGCAGGATTTGATGGAGCTTCATTAACTGTAATAACAATGGGGGATTCAGTGGATAATGAACAACCACCCAGTTCATTAGTCACCCTGGCTTTAAAATTTCCGCCATTGTCTTTAACTGTTATTGCATTTTGAGTGAATCCACCTATTGGAACCTCATTTAATAACCATTGATAGGTACAATTCTGTTGACTATTTACATATAAATAGGCACTATCGCCTGAATTCTTACAAAAGCTAAATTCACTTCCTGAAGAAATATAAATATTTGCATTGGGTTGTGGTACTACTTCAACACCTTTCGAAATACTATCGTTACAACCATTATTTCCTGTAATAATTAGGTTGGCTTCAAAAGTACCCGTGTTTATATACATATGTTCTCCCGGATTTTCGGTAGCAGGTGTTGAATTAGACAAACCATCACCAAAATCCCAATTCCAAGAGGTTATTGTCAAATCTTGAGGAATTGTGCTGGTATTTGTAAAAATGGTTGCGGAACCAAAACAAACGGGTAGTGCAGTAAAATCTGCAATTGGACGAGGTTTAACAACTATTTCTTTTGTTGCACTACTTTGATAAGATTGTGAATTAATAATCAAAGTAACTAAATATGTACCTGCACTTTTATAAATATGAGTTGGATTAGTAATGTTTGAGACACTATCATCACCAAACTGCCACTCCCAACTTATGATTGATTCGTTTGCAGTTATTGAAATGTCAGCGAAAGTAGTTCCCGATCCAAGACATACAGTATCAGCTATGAAATCGGCCACAATGGGTGAAACAACCAAAGTTTGTTCTTGAGCCCACTGTCCAGCCTTAAAGGTTTGATCAACAGCTTGCACACTCCAGTAATAAGTACCTGGTTTTAACGATTGAATTATTTTTGATTTACTTAATTGACAGTTACCTAGAGCTAGGATTGAAAGATTTGTTGTATCAGTTTTACTTAAAGGTGACAAAATATCACGTCCCCCTGGGTTAGAACCGATTCGTAAATTGTATGAAAGTGAGGTTGCCGGAGTTTTATCATCTGTTGCAGCATCCCACATAAAGCGGTAATTGTCTTCAATCCTATCTATTTTTAAGTTTAAGGGTGCCGTTGGTGCACTATTAATATAGTCTCCATTATTTTCATAAATCTCTACCCCAATATGATAGGATGCACTTCCTGAATTTGAATATAAGATTGTTCTACCACCCGAAACTATATCTAAATCACCATCATCATCAAAATCGCCAAAACTTGAATAGCCTTTAACCACCTGATCGAGCCCATAATCCAATTCTGTAAAAACATCATTCCCATCGTTCCGATATATTATTGTTACAACATTACCGCTTTTACCAGACATTAGAAGATCAGAATCCCCATCATTATCGTAATCACCCCAAGCGATACTACCTCCAATAACTCCCCTGATAAATGCATTTATATCTGTAAATGAATTATTTCCGTTGTTCTTATATATTTTAGTAATACGGTTATAATCGTTATCCATGCCACAAATAACAAAATCCAAATATCCGTCATTATTATAATCGGCCCAGGCGGTACTGCTATTAATGACTCCGGTAAAAGAAATGGAAGTTTGTTTTTCCAATCCTCCCTCTCCATTATTATGAAACAGATTTGTATAATTTGATCCACACACTAGGGCATCCAGATACCCATCATTATCGTAGTCGGCCCAGGTAACGCTGCCCATAATAGAATAACCAAAATAAAAATCGGTTAATTCAGTAAATGTTGAATCACCATTATTCTGGAATAACTTTGTTGCATTTGTGCCATTCCCTGAAGTTTGAAGACCCCCAATTAAAATATCCTGGAGCCCGTCATTGTTATAATCGCCCCAGGCAATACTGCTTCCATACGAAAATGTTGGAAACGTTGCTTTTGTTTGTTCAGTAAATGAACCATCGCCGTTATTGCTATATAATTTAGTAATTGTTGTATGATTATATGCATCGGTATCACCTGCTAAAATAACATCTAAAAATCCATCGTTATTGTAATCGCCCCATGCTACCCCGGCATTGTAATTCAAATTTTCATAATCTTCCAGAATGCTTCCCCCGCTATTTGCGGTGCAAACCCCCGGTAGTGTAATATTGGTATCTTGTTCAAAAGCAGTATCTGCCTGGTTTTTATAAATTTTTGAAACTACACTGTTTGACCAAACGGTACCTGTTAAGTATATATCCAGGGTTCCATCTGAATTATAGTCAACCCAATCGAGGTATAGATTCTCTAGATAAACATCAAGCGATTGTTTTTCAGTATATTGAGGAAGAATCTCAAAATTACTCCATCCCGAAAAGCTGGAACTCAAATTAGTTTTATCTATAGATTGCACTGCCCAGATATATTCTCCAATGCTTAATCCTTTAATCAGATATGCTGTTGGTGAGCCAACATTCCCGGTACTCACTACTTTAAGGTGGCCTGTAGCTAAATCGCCCAATGGGCTTTTTAAAATAGTTGAATCGGGCAACGAGGCAATAACAATATTGTAGGTGATTCCATTTTCCGAGGTCTCTGTATCTGTTGCCTTATCCCAACTTAACCTGACATTCCCTTCAATAATTTGTGCATTCAAATTTGTAGGTATGGAGGGAATATTATTTGTTGTTATACTATTATTTCTATAAATCCTTGCATAACTTTCATCGGATGAAAGTTTGCCCAATAAAAACAAATCTAAATCACCATCATTATCGTAATCGCCATATCTGACACTGCTTTTGTATAAAGATGGAATGATGACACGTGTTTGTTCCGTAAAGGTATTATTTCCATTGTTTCGGTAAACTTTTGAAACAGCACCGGAACTCCAATCATCTGTTGAGCCGGTAATTACAATATCCAAATAACCATCGTTGTCGAAATCGAACCAGGCTATACTATTATGAATGACACCAATTAGCGGAATGTTTGTTTGTTCGGTAAAAGTATTATCGCCATTATTGTGATAAACCAATGTAGATTCTGACCAACCATCTTTTGAACCAACCATTAATATATCTATATAACTATCGTTATCGTAATCACCTAAGGCAACACTACCTCCATTCATACCCGTTAAATTATCAATGGGTAATAATGTAAAACTTCCATTTCCATTATTTGTATATATCCGGGTCATTCGGTTTCCACTATAATCATATCCACAGGTAATTAAATCTATAAATCCATCTTTGTTAAAATCCCCTAAATCAAGATTGCCATCGGTAAAAGGTACAATATTCAAAGTAACCTCTGCAAATTCATTTTCATTGTTTTGGTATGTACAAAACAGGGCACCTCCATCCACCCCAACGCCTGAAATAAAAATATCCAAATCACCATCGTTATCATAATCTACCCAGGCAGCACTCCCTTTATGAACACCTTTCAATGCAACTTCAGTTAGTTCAGTAAAAGTGCTATCACCATTGTTACGATAAATTTTGGTAATGCCACTTGAATTGTAATTATCGGTAGCACCAGTAAGTAAAATATCTAAAAACCCATCGGAATCATAATCCCCACAAGCAATACTGCTTTCAAAAACCCCTGTTATTGAGATTCCTGGTTGTTCTGTAAAAGTGCCATCCCCATTATTAAAATACAATTTTGTTACGGCATCTGGCTCCCATGATGAATTTGGGCGGTTGGTACCGGATAAAAGAATGTCTAAAAAATTGTCATTATTCAAATCCGCCCAGGTTATATTCCCTTCAGCGCCATCGTAAAATGAGGTATTAGGAAGCTCGGTAAAATACCGGACATCAATTTTCACTTCATTACTAGTAACTTCAACAGTTCCATATTTGGATATACAAACCACAAAATGAGGACCGCTTTCAGCAAAGTTTGGATGGTAAATATTGCTTGTCTCTTCATCAATAATACTATCGTATGGCCCACCCGGGGCAAAACCATATTTCCAAATTCTTGAATCAGGGGTTAATGATTCTGTTACGGTAAGAGCTGTTCCTGTTTCACCAAGAATTAATGATTGATCAGCAATGGGTGAAATGCTATTGAAATGAATGATAGAAAAGCTTGAGGGACTGGCAAATTCTGAGCCCATAAATCCAGCGTCAATTGCCTGCACGCTCCAATAATAAGTTCCTCCTTCTAAATTATTTATGGTCAAACTATTGGTTTGAATTGCTCCCCGTTTTGTTACAATCCTGAATCCATTTGTTGTATCGGCATAGGGTGCCCAAACAGCATGATTATCAGTTGATGTGCCAACATAGATATTGTATGAAAGTCCCGCCTGGTCCGTTGCGGCATCATTTGATTTGTCCCAGCTTAACCTAACCGATCTTCCATAAACTTCTTCGTTAATATTTGTTGGGGCAATAGGAGCAGTATTTTTCACAAAACCATCGTTCCGGTATATTTTAGCAAAACCTACTTCATTCGATTCGCCGGTTATCAATACATCCAAATCCATGTCGTTATCATAATCGGTCCAGGCTACGGCGGTACCTGATGCGTTTTGAAGCGATATCCCAGTTTCTTCAGTAAAGGTTCCATCACCTTTGTTCCGGTAAATTTTTGATCCTTTAGGCTGATCCCAATAAGGATCGCCGGTTACAATCAAATCTAAGAATCCATCGTTGTTATAATCCCCCCAAGCTAAACTTCCATAATAAACTCCACCTATTGAAATATCATTTTGGGCAGTAAATGTACAATCGCCATTGTTTTTAAAAATCTTTGAGCTTACCGAATATCCAGAGATTCCATCTAATCCACTAAGCACAATATCTAAGTAACCATCGTTATTGTAATCACCCCACTTTCCTGAACCTTGAACGTTTAATAACGAGGTATTGGTTTGTTCTGTAAAAGTATTGTTTCCATTATTCCTGTAAAGCCGGGTAACCCAATTACCACTACCATCACCACCGGTTGTTAATACATCCAGATAGCCATCGCTGTTATAATCGCCCCAGTCGATACTGGATAAATAACCGGTAAATGGCATCGCGGTTTGTTCTGTAAATGTACTATCTCCATTATTCCTATAGAGTTTTGTAACAGCGTATGGATTAGCTGAACCTGAATACAAGATATCTAACTTGCCATCATTATTATAATCGCCCCATGCAGCACAACTATATTGAGCCTCAGTGAGAGATATTCCTGTTTGTTCGCTAAAAGTACCATTGGTATTGTTGCTGTAAATTTTTGAAATCCAGCCAGAACTATAACTGCCCGAAAGCATAATATCCAAATACCCATCATTGTTATAATCGCCCCAAACAGCCGTTCCATTGGTTATCTGCACCAAATCAATAGCTGATTGTTCCGTAAAAGAATTATCACCATTATTACGATAAACAACTGTACGATAGCTGTTTTCGGGTGAACGACCCGTTCTAAGAATATCTAAATAACCATCCTGATCATAATCGCCCCATTCAACAGTTCCCCAACCAGCACCCTCTAACGCAATGCTTGTTTGTTCAACGAAGTTTACGGGAGGTGTATATAATATTTGCGGAATTTCAGGGGTTGTGTTATAATTGATATAAATCCCACTATTTGTATAGGGATATATCTTGAAAAAATAGTTTGTTGCCGGGTTAATATCCAACCAACCCAAAAAAGATTGGAATCCATTAGAAATGATAACGGCCCCCATTCCATCACTCAAACTTGAATCAATTTCAACTTCACTATTATCGACAGGATTAACAATGTTGTTAGTGTTTGAAGCTAAAATTAAATATCCATCGGCAGGTGTTGAACCAATTGCATCTACCCAGGAAATAACAATATTTCCCTGATCATTGAGCGCATTAAAATCTGTTACATGGTTGGTTGGTTCAGGTTTAACAACTAAAACTGAATTCTGAGGAATTGTTCCGTCTGTTTTATAATCAATAAAGTCGCCTGAGTTTGTATAACTATAAATTCTAGAATAATAGGTTTCATAGGTTTCCAAATTAATAAACCCATCAAAAGAATTGATATTTTTAAGAATCTTTGTCGCTCCATAACCATCAGAAAGATCCATATCTGATTCAATCTCATTGCCATCGATAGGATCGGTAAAACTATTTGTTTTAGAGGTTATTAATAAATAACCATCGGGTATAACAGTACCCGTGGCATCTACCCAATTAAGAAATAAATTTGAACCATCGGTGCTTGCTTCAAAATCTGTGACACAATTTGAAGGTTCCTGTAAGGGAACACATACCGTTGATACTTGGGGCACATCGCCATCTATTTTAAAATCAATAATATTCCCTGAATTTGAATAGGGATAAATCTTAAAATAATAGGTATTGTTGTATCTGGCATTTTCAAAGCCATTAAATGTTTGAATTCCCTGAGCTACTTTTACAATGCCGATATTGTCCGATAAATCTACATCTTGAACTATGTCCATAGAATCCAAAGGTTCAGCAAAACTATTTGTTGCAGAGGCTAAAATTAGATAGCCATCCGGTTGAACGGCTCCTACTGCATCAATCCAACTGAGATCAATTGAAATACTATAAGAACCCGCATTAAATGATGTAGCATGATTTGTAGCTTCAGGTTTTGCCAGATACTCGAATTGATATATTTGTCCGGATGCGGGTTTTGTAAAAATATCATAAGTTTCAATGGTAGAGCTTAATGAAGGTGCTGTTCCTGCATTATTTAAGGAATAAAAACAGTCAAAAGGAACAGTCAATCCGATGGAAGCCCCAGCATATTCACTGCTTTCATTCAATTCCCCAGGTTCCTGCCGGTAAACAAATGCTATTTTATTAGAAGTTTCATATAGTTTCACTTGAAATGAAATACCAGCCGAAGTGGCAGCATGGTCCCATTTCCAATCCAAGTATTCAATTGTAAAAATCCTATTTGGTAAAATTCCTTCCAATTTATAAGTTGCTTTACCCTCATCTCCATTTAAATCATCCCAAAGTGGGGCAATAATGGCATATCCCCAATACACCATCATTTCTAAAGAATTGTCAAAGAAAAATCCTTTTGAACTTTTTCCCTCATAAAAAGAATCATCAACTAAATAAAAATAACCATCTGATGATGCCATTATTTCAGTATATGGGATACCATCAAAGGAAAAATCAAACCCTATTACAATAGGATCTGAAAATCCATTATCAACTTGTAAATCGGCAACACCTGTACCGGAGCTTAATGGAGTAAAAGTTCCTGAAGTCGAGGTCAATTGGTAACTTTGAGCGAAATTGGAATGAAAAAATAAATTAAATATAAACAAACCGGTTCCAAGAATGGAGATTTTAGAATAAAGTTTCATGTTAATATGGAAGATGAAATTTATAATCAGAAATTATGTTGTAAAGATACTTTCGCACATATCAAAGAATTTATCAATTCGTACAAAGTGAATGTTATAATTGACAAATTTCCTAGTGTCATGTCAATAAAAATAGGCCCCTTATGATAATAGTATTTATACCACACAAATAAGTTTGCTGGTCTTTTTACAATAAATTCTAAAAACCAAAAATTGGAAATGTATATTCTTAAAAACTATACTTAATATCATTCAGTGTTATAAAAAATATACTGTGCGTCCGACATCCGATATAAGGAATGCAAGCAGTATATGGTTTCAGAGCAAGCGGGGAAATGCCCTCCCTTTGTTTTACCGAATAGTTCATATACGGTTGATGAGATTTTAGAGCGTATGAAAAAAGAGGGAATGATTTAGCAATCACTCTAATTATTTCCTCTTGTATTCCTGGAAAAGTGATTGTAAAAAAGCCTCGGAACTTTATAAACCTGATATTGTAAGGTATCTCTGTTAGTAATCTCTCTCCTGTTTTTTTACTAATTCTTTGGTAGATAACAAACCGCAGGCTGCATAAATATCCTGGCCCCGCGATGCCCGCAATGTTGTCAGTAATCCCTTTCTATTTAAAGCATCTTTAAATTCCATGATGGTTTCATCGCTACTGCCTTCCAAAGGGGAATCGGGAATGGGGTGAAAGCGGATAAGATTTAAACGGCACCGTATCCCATTTAGCAACCGGATAAGTTCCTTCACGTGTCTTGGGGTGTCGTTCAACCCTTTAAACATGATGTATTCAAAAGAAACTCGCCGCTGGAGCCCAAAATCAAATGCCCTGATGTGTTTCACCACCTCCTCCAGGGCATACACCTGCTCAACAGGCATCAGCTTTTTACGTTCCTCATCAAAAGGTGTGTGCATACTCACAGCCAAATGGCAATTGCTTTGTTCCAAAAATGTTTTCATCCCCGGAATAATCCCGATGGTAGATACCGTAATACGTTTTGGGCTCATGCCATAACCCCAGTCAGATGTGAGGATTTCCAAACTCTTCAATACTTCATTCAAATTATCGAAAGGTTCACCCATACCCATGTAAACCAAATTTGTTACCTGCGGCCATTCCGGAATGCTGCGGAATTGGTTGATAATTTCTCCCGCAGTCAGATTGGCCTGAAATCCTTGCCGGGCAGTCATACAAAACAGACAGCCCATTTTACAGCCTACTTGCGACGACACACAAACTGTTTTCCGGTCGCTATCTGGGATCATGGCCGTCTCGATAAAATTATCACCTTTTGCATTGAATAGGTATTTTTTTGTCCCATCGGAGCTTTCCTGTACGCGGATGGGGGATTCAAGCCCAATCTCATATTCTTGATTTAATTGTTCCCTGTTTTTTGCAGATAGATTGGTCATTCCATCAATAGAAAACACCTCTTTTTGGTAAAGCCATTGAGCAATCTGACGTCCTGTAAAGGAAGGCATTCCTATGCCGATACAAATTTCTTTTAATTCGTTCAGCGTTTTTCCAAACAGTTTCTCTTTAGCCATGTTGGTCGTTTCTAAAAATAAATTTCAGTTAACACCTGCCGAAAGTTGATGCCTTTTGCAATGAGTAAGTTTCTGACATCCACAACCATTTCGGCATTGCCGCAAATATAGTAATTAATATGTTGAGGCAGGTTTTCAAAATCGTTCAGGTATTGGGTCAACCGTCCCGGATATATTTTGTCTCCAGAATCCTGCGAACAACAAATAATATAGTCACCGAGCAAACTAAGATCGGGTCTGAACATGATATCTTCAATTTTTCTTCCCCCGTGAATGAGTTTCAGCGGCCTCTGATTGGTAAGAAACATGGAATAAAAAGGGGCAATTCCCGTTCCTGTGGCAATCCACCAGGCAGGTTCATTATTAAAAACAAACTTTCCCTGGGGTCCGGTAATCCAGATTAAGTCATCCGGATTAAGATAGGCCAGAATAGGAGTCAACTGCCCCTCAGCCTTTAATGTGTAAAGAATGGAAATGTATTCATCAAGCGGGCTACTGGCAATGGAATACAGCCTGGGGGTAATGTTTTCATGAGCAGTAATTCCAAGTATCTGTCCCGGTTTAAAATCAAAGGGCCTTCTAAATTTTAACAAAAAGGCCTGGCCATTGATGGAGATGTTCTCGGTAATGTTTACAGGAAATAGTAAATTCATGCGTAAGGAAGTTTATTGATAAACAAATGTACCCGGTTGATGTTTAAACCGGCACTTCCAATTTTTCTGATTATACCTTATTTCCGCAAGTCACGGGGTGACTAATTGAACAACAATTATTTGCCTTCTGTGTGTCAAATTGAGTCACTCTGTGACTTTCAACGATCTTTCGAAGGATTTTTGGATTATATTTTTATCTCCACTATACATTTGGGTGTTCCAAAACAAACTCAATAAAACGAAAAAGAGCGGCTTCTTGTTGCCGCTCTTTACTGTACAAACTAATCACAGGGGGGTATATATAAGCAGTAGGTTTTACAACAAGTTTGGGCGCTTCCGCTTCAATTCAATGATTGTTGTTTCACCGTTTACGGTGAGTTCAGCCAGATTGTCGCATTCACCGTCACCAAAGTCAATGGTCATCTGGGTTTCATCACCAATATTGGTTTGACGGATTCCTTGAACGTAGTAAAGAAAGCAGCCTGTTTCGTTTTTACGGACCAAGGGAGTCACGATAGCAGTTGTTATAATGGTCCCATCAGCCAGGGTACAAGTGGAGCCACCGGTTACTTCAATAACATCGTCGCGTTTGGTGCGGGTGGCGGAACCTTCAATAATGGTACGTACCCTTTGGGCTTCCCAGGTAATTGTACCCGAACCGTCGGCTAAAACAACTGAGCCATTGGCAGAGATGGTGCTTTGGCGGTTACCTTCGGTATTCATAACCTGAGAAACAACTCTTTCTCCCAAAATCTGATTGTCATCAACATAAAAGTTCTCGAAAGAAAACCTGATGCTAACCGCACCATCCCAATACCTTCCATAATGAGCCATTAGAATCTTTCCTCGTCTCATCCGGCCATCGTTACATTCGCAATTTATTTCACCAAAGTCAATGGTTGTAAGAACGGTATCGTTAGAGATAACCTTGGTCACAGTAACACATTCACTCAAGCGGTTATATCCAAAACCTGAGGCCGATTTGAGAGTAATTTCATTCGATTCGGCCAAATCAAGAGCCTCATCGCCAAGGTCATCAATCTCATCGTAAACTTCTGAGGTGTACATTTCATCCTCTACCTGCGAGGTTAATGCAGAACTGGTGGTTTGGTCATCTTTGGTACATGAGGTTGCTAATATTCCCAGACCCATCACAAAAAGTGCAATTGTTTTAATTTTTAAAAACGATGTTTTCATAATTTCAATTTTTTAGTTATTCTTCATTTATCAGTTACTAGTTGTAATAATTTACATTGCGAAACTAGAGCCGGATCATGAAGTGAAAATGAAGAATTAAAAATTTATGTTTTTGATGAGAAAAATGGGAAAGGTTTACGGATGGTATTAAAATTCCTCAATTTCTTCCATTTCCTCTAATACTGCCACAGCGATTCTGAAATTTGATTTTGCCTTATTTAGGACAATAATGGCTTGTTGGGTATTCAGGAAAACTGGAGCGTTTGGTTGATTTTTTGAAATGGAGTCCAGCTTTTTAAGCAATATTTCCGATTGGGCTAATAATGAATCAGCAGCTGCTTTTTGATATCTAATACTTTCCAGTTCATTGTTTGTAAGTATCTTGGTCTTCAAAGCTTTCTTTTCAACAGTTACCGAAAATTCATACAGATCAAATGCTTCATTCTTAAAAGCATCGTATTCCATGTTTCCCGTATTGGCAGGACGCATAAAAATGGTTAAAGGCTCTTGGGCCTGCATTGGCTCCAGGGTAAGGAATAAAAAAAATGAGGTTAGAATCAGTTTTATTTTCATATGCTACTACAAAAATCCGAAAAGATTCAAATACAAATTAGCTGTAAATGAATTTGCTACCAATAAATAAAATTAGTATAGGTTTTTCAATGTACCAAGTCAACGGTTGAATTTTTAGGATCAAATCTTGAAGAAAGGCAAGATGTTTTATTCTGACCTTATTTTTGGTCCCTGAAAAGCAAAAATGTGTTAATTGTGAATTTGTTAGGTGCTAATTATTGGTGGTTATTTTGGATAGGTTCTAAAATTAAATGGGCTTACCAGCTATTGTAACTGGCATGCCCATTTTGATTCAATAACGATGAAATTGATCATCACTTGCAGAGTTCTCGTTGAAATTAATCATGTACCCTTTGCTCTTTATAGGGGTATTGGCATTTTGTTTATTTACCGTGGCTGTTTTTGTCGTAGTCTTTTTTTTGGTGATCTGCTGTTTTTCGTCGCGGAGCTTAAAAAACGAAATAATGTTTAACAAGTTTTCAGCCATACTCGCTAATTCCTCGGAACTGGAGGCCAGTTCTTCGGAAGAAGCTGCATTTTGTTGGGTAATTGTATTAAGCTGCTGAATGGCGTTATTCACCTGCCCGGTACCATTGCTTTGCTCAAGGCTGGCTGCCGAAATTTCCTGAACCAGACGCGCTGTTTTTGAAACCTCCGGTAAAAGTTTTTCCATTAACACACCAGCTTCACGGGTAACATCCACGCTCCGTTGGCTCAATGAAATGATTTCATCCGCGGCTATTTTACTACGTTCGGCCAGCTTACGCACTTCGGCGGCCACCACTGCAAATCCTTTACCGTGTTCGCCAGCACGGGCTGCTTCAACGGCGGCATTTAACGCTAAAATATTGGTTTGGAAAGCAATGTCGTTGATGATGGTAATCTTTTGTGAAATGGTATCGATAGAGGTTAAACTTTCTTTAGCCGCTATCCCTATCTTCTCAATTCCCTTGGCCGAAGCCTCAGAAATCTTTTCGGTTTGCCGGGCATTGTCAGAATTTTGGGCAATGTTAGAGGATATCTGCTCCATGGTTGCTGAAACCTCTTCCACAGATGCCGCCTGTTCATTAGCTCCCTGCGATAGCTGCTGGGATGTCCCGTTGAGTTGCAAGCTGGCAGAGGCTATTTGTCCGGAATTCGATTTAATTGTCTGTACAATATTGCTTATGTTGCCAATCATTACCGACATGCTGTTCATCAATAGCCCGATTTCATCCTTTCTGTCAGCAAGTTCTGCAGATACCGATCCGGCAAGATCCCCATTTGAAATTTTATCTAACAAATTAACCGCTGATGAAACAGGTACGGTGATACTTCTGGTTAACAGAATGGCTCCTACACTAATAAGAAGAATAATCAGCAATACAACAATAATAGCATTGACAAATATATTTCTACTTAACTTTTGACTTGCATTGTAAGCTTCATCGGCTTCCTTTTGGGTGATCTCGGTAAAAATATCCATGGCTCCTCGCATCAATTCAAACTGAACCTCATACAAGCCAAAATATATTTCTTGAGCACCTTCTATATTTTTACCCTTTATAAGGTCAACGATTTGTTGTGTAAGCGATTCCACCTTATCATAAGAGTCGTGAAATTGTGAAATATACTTAGCATTTTCACTTTTCTTTGAAACGGTGGATACCTTCTCAAATACACCAAACCGTTCCTTTACCTGGGCAAAATTCTCATTCACTGCTTTAAGATGCTTTTCCATTTTATCTGCATTTTCATTAATACCGTTCGACATCAATTGACTAATACTAATACTCGATTGGTAGGCATCGCGGTCGGATTGTAGCAAATAATCGATACTCACCAGATGAACTTTGTAAATGGCATCAATTTGCTTTTTAATGGTTTGTGTAGCATTCAGGGTATAAATAAATCCGGCTGCAGTTAAAACCACGACTATAAAAAAGAATCCTGTAAGCCGGACCCCGATCTTTAAGTTGTTTATCGAATTCATAGACTATTCTCCTATTTTTTGGTTTCTGAAATAAAAAAATCTGGTTTGAATTGGATACTTACCCACAGCCAGTGCTGCCAAATATCGGAATCCCCCCCTTTAAGAATCTCCATTGATTCTGAAGGCACCAAGGTAGAATATCCCAACGAAACCTCGGCTTTTGGATAGAACTTATATTTTAGCGATAAATCAAGTTCCGTTCCCAGTTGTTTATCAGCCTTTTGATTGAGCCCGGGCGCAGAAACAGAATCAATAACATTATTGGTGAATTGGAAGTTATGTAATGCAGCATAGAATGAAAGTTTATCGTTTACCTTAAAGTTCGCGGTTACATAGATATCGTTCAATCCCCCATTTTTGGTCTGTTTCTGAATATCGGTAAAATAATCCATGTGTCCGCAAAAAGCATGGCCCGAACCATATAAGTTTGAAAACGCCGTTAGTTTCTTGCCCGGATCAAATGCATCACTACCTGAGAAATAGTCCAACCCTGCCTCAAGTATTAACTTATCGGAGGCGTTCCAAGCAGGTTTTACATGAAAGAAATAAGCAAACGCTTCACCACCACCTGCACTTTTCCCATATTGAATAGATGGATTTACCTCAACACTAATATTTGATAATGAATAATTTAAAAAGAAACCCGAAGTACCCCGCGTATAAATGGTTTTATAATCTCCCTCCTTTTGGTTCCCGTCGAAAATATTCATCAACGATGCGTCCAGTTGATCACTGAATTTATGGTGAATCCATAAAAAAGAGATATATTTGAAATAGCTTACATCGTAATCCGACTCAAAATCTTTGTCCGTATCGTTGTTATAAGCAAATCCAAAATGGCCTACTGTTTTTTCATTTTTATATTTCAGCAGAGCCACATCATGTGCTGCTCCAATATTGTTCCAATTCTTTACTCCCAGGAGCCGTTGATCGTCGTATAATAACTCTTGCCGGCCCAACTTAACAGCCAAATTATCATTAAACCTGTATTGGATGTAAGCCTGATGCACTCCCATTACCGGAACATCTTTGGAAATAGCAGTCTCACCCCAGACCCTTACATCGAAAAGGGACAAATAAACTTCGAGTTTTTCATCCTTAAACCCTATGTTCAACCGGGTTCTTTGCACCGTGGTAAAAGCCGGGTTTTTGGTACTGTCTGACAAGGTTTTCAGGCCATCTTTAAATTCTGACCGAATCCGGTACTCGGCATCAACTTTAAATTGCGACTTAACTGTTACGCTCAGTAACAGAATGGTAATAACAAAGGTTAGTTTTCTCATAGTTTCCGTTTTAACTGTTTTTAACTTAGTATGCAATACAATAGCCAGATATTATAGGAAAAATGGCGACAACCATTCTTAATTAAAAAACCAGTGGAACTTGTATGAATAAAGAAAACTTTATTTTATTTGTTTAACAAAATAAATTAACCCGAAATTTTGCAACTGTCTGGAATACCAATAATGAATTCACTTCCAACCCTTCTGTGCTATTAACAAAAATATTTCCGTTATGTTCCTGAATTAGTGGATGAAATCGGAGTCCAATCTTCCTCACAGATAATAACGATATGCTTATAAAAGTAAATTAACTTAGTGATTTATTCTGAATCATCGATCAATCAGAATAAAAATTACGTTAAACCAATGTTGATGTCAATTGCTGTTTTTTCCACAGGAGTGGGGATTCGCCGGTTACCAGTTTAAATTGACGGCTAAAGTTGGCATGCTCGCTATAACCAACTTTTTCGGCAATAACCCCAAGTGGTTCGTCGGGATATTGGATTAAAAGTTCTTTTGCTTTTTCAATGCGCAATGTATTTACCCAGCCATTAAAATTCATCCCCTCTTCGCGGTTAATATATATAGAAAGATTTGTTCGTCCTATTTTGAGGCGTCGGGCCATTTCCTCAATATTAATACCCAATTCCAAATAATATTGGTTTTCAATAACCTGCTTTCTGAGGTTGATCCAACCGGGTTTTGTCCGGGTTTTATTTTGATCGGGAGCAATAAATTCTACTTTTTCCTCAACTACAACGGGTTCAATTTGAACATAAATTTTATTATACTTGATATATTCCAAAGCAAATCCAAAGTAAAAAACTGTATAGATTAGGGTAAAAATCCAATCATACTTTTGATGAAACAGATATGAAATCATGGCAATAATACCCACACCTAATGCCGAAATGAATGCAACCCTTACCCACGAAAGCTTTAACCAGGTATCGTCAGAGAAATAATTCAATGCTTGTGTTTTATAGTTTCGTTCCACTCGAAAATATAACCAGGTATAATAAACCAATTGAAAAATATAGAAAAAATAGAATGCCAGGCGAAGCCAAAGGGTAGGGTTTTTAATAAACACACTTATTTCATTGAGATGCGTTATAACAGGATTCGTATATACCATATTCGAGATTACAAAAAGCAAAATAAGCACAAGGATGGGTAGAAGCTGTTTTAAAAGATGCCTGAAAGTGACATATTTTGGGTTGAGTAAGGCTATGAGTGCAAATGTAAATAAAAAAGCCTGAAAAGATGAGATGCTTATACCTGTAAAAGTAAGATGCTCGCGGGCATTATCGGGTAATTTGAAAACAATTATGATTAATATTAATATGGCTAATACAAAGTAGGCCGAAGCAAGAACTTTAAGACTGACTCTATAGGTTACCAACCCAGGCTTTGGAGGTGTGGGCAAAGAGATAAAAATGGTTCCCATAGCTATGCATACTACAGCAAGAATAAGATTCGAAACAAAATGCAAACTTAGTTCCATATAAGCCTTGTTGGTTGTTTATTGTAGTTTCTTGACTTCTAAAAATAATTAAAGTTAAGTCTCCTATCATGAGCACGTGAAAATTTTTATTTTGCTGTCTCATATTTCTTCAACATACTTATAATCAAACCAAAATGAAATGAAATTTTTTGTAAAGTGGCCTAAAGCCCGTTTTTGCAACCAATATTTTGATTAAAATTTGTCAGAATCTCAGCCAATTTGTACGAATTGATAAAGATTGTTGTAGAAATATCTATTTCTTTTGAGGTTAGTTTTGAAAATATTGATTCTACATACAACTCGCGATCATGAAAAAGATAACTCTAGGTTCCATTTGTTTTTTTACAATTCTAACGTATCAAACAGCAAGTTCTCAAATTTTAACAATCCCAGAGGATTACAAAACCTATCAAGAAGATACAAAGATGCCTCTCTTTATAGAGGATTTCACCAATAACAAAAACAATTGGTATTTAGGGATCCGTGAAAATGTTTGGTTCGAGAATCTGCAAGAGGGAACCTTGTTCTTTCAATCGTTCGAAGATGTTCCCAAAGAAGATTTTAAAGAGGTGGTCATTGACCATGTCAAAGACTTTGAAATAGAACTCAAAATCCGGCTTGAAAAGGGAATCCAGAATAAATTTTTTGGATTGCAATGGGGAAAATCTGCTACCGAAGCCAAACAGTTCGATTTCTTTTTTAATGGTCAGGGGCAATTTACCATTGACAAATTTACAGGTACCTTCACCGATTTTGTTCCGGTAACCGCTTCAAAACTAATAAACAACTACACTTACAATACCCTTACCGTTCGAAAAGTAGCCAGCACCTACTATTTCTTTATCAACCAGCAACTCGTGCATAAAATGCCTTTTGAACCCTTGTTTGGAAACGGGGTAGGTTTTCAGGTAGCCGAAAAGTCATCGGTGCAAATTGATTACCTCTACATCTGGCAATTGGCCGATGCATCGCAAAATGAATTACCCAACCTGAACCTGACCCATGAATTAATTGCATCTACCTCAGGTAAAGTTACCCCTGGCGAAACTGTTTTCTTGAAGTTTACCCTAACCAATCCATCAAGTTTTGCAGCCAATAACCTTAAACTCAGGTACAGTTTCCCTACTGAAATTATGTTGCTTGAAAGCAAAAGTGATTTTCAACTCGATGCTGGAGCAAGTAAAGAGATAGAGCTGGTTTGTTACATTAATAAAAATGCGACAGCCAATCCCATAAACCTTACAATAAATGTGGAAGGTGCAAAAATTCAGGGCCAAGAGTCAAAAGTTTTCGCACTGTCAATGAACCAGCAGGTTGAAAGTTCTACTCCCCATCAATCGGAAGAATTAGCCCAATACCGGGGCAGTAACGACCCGTTGAAAGGGCTAGGGGCTTCCAAAGCCATGCAGGAAGTGTCTATTGGAAGGTATTTTGCCTTAATAATTGGTATTGATAGTTATTCCGGCGAATGGAAACCTTTAAAAAATGCTGTGAACGATGCCAAATCTGTGGAAACTCAGTTACGTAACCGTTACGAGTTCCATTCCATCAGGACCTTATTCAATGAACAGGCCACCCGCGCCAATATTCTGAAGGAGTACGAGTGGCTGATGGCAAATGTCCGCGAAAACGATAACCTGCTGATTTTTTATTCCGGTCATGGCGATTACAACGAATCGTTGCAACGTGGCTTTTGGGTCCCTGCTGATGCCACAAACAGCTCTGTGTCCGGGTTGATTGCCAATACCGATATTCAATCATTCCTGAGCGGAATCAAATCGAAACATACCTTTTTGATTGCCGATGCCTGCTTTAGTGGCGACATCTTCCGAGGAAAAACATTAACCATTCCTTACGAAAATTCATTCAAATATTACAACCAGATTTATTCAAAACCATCGCGCACGGCCCTTACCTCAGGAGGTATTGAACCTGTTATGGACGGGGGGAAAGAGGGGCACTCGGTGTTTTCATATTACCTGTTAAAATCGCTTACAAATAATGAAAACCAGTTTTTTGATGCCAGCCAGCTTTACAACGACCTGAAAGTGGCTGTTATCAACAATTCCAACCAAACACCCGGGTTCAGCCCCATTGTAAATACAGGCGACGAAGGAGGCCAGTTTATTTTCATTAAAAAACAGACCCCATAGTTTATGACTAAATATTCCCGTTTTTTCATTGCTCTTAGTTTAATAATTGCCCGGTGTACTTTTTCATTCGGCCAATTGTACAATTTTACCAACTATTCCATTGACCAGGGACTGCCTCAATCCACCGTCTTTTGTATTTATGAAGATGACCTTGGCTACCTGTGGTTGGGAACCGAAAGTGGTGTGGTTCGTTTCGATGGCACTCATTTTAAGCTTTATGATCAAAGTTCCGGCTTGCCTGGAAATAACGTCAGGAGCATTATAAAAGGCCCCGAAAACACTATCTGGGTTGGTACCGATAAAGGAATCGGGCTTTTTAATGGTTCATCATGGAAGACAATTACAAAAGCCGATGGTTTACGTGGCACGAACATTCTAAAAATGAGTATGGATGGGAAAAACCGGGTTTGGGCGGCAACCAACGATGCCGGAATCAATATCATCCATCTGGATGATTCTGTTCATATTCAAATACTTGATGAATTAAGCGGCCTTGCCAGCAATTTTGTGTTCGATATTTTACACGATGCCCTAACAAAGAAAACCTGGATAGCCATGATTGGAGGAGTAAACATGGTAACTGAAACCGACAGAGGTTTTATCGTCCACCACCTGGAAGATTCAGTGGTAACACCCAGTAATTTCATTGCCAGTATTGAAAAGGATAAGTCAGGCAATCTTTGGTTTGCAACCCTTGATGCCGGAGCATTTAAGTTGAGCTCCCGTTTGGGTAAATATCATGTGGAGAATTTCGGAGTATTACAGGGAATCAACGATCCGAAAATTTGGGACATTGACTGTAGTGCCGAAGGACAAGTATGGTTTGCATCGAATGACAATGGACTATATTGCCTCGAAAATGAGAAAATCCAAAATATTTCCATAGAAAATGGGCTGCCCGGTAATTTAATCCTAACTATTTTTCGCGATAGCAACCGGAATATCTGGCTTGGGTCCATGGGTAACGGGCTCACCTTGTGGAGAGGGAAAGCCCTGGTACACTTTACCCGCGAGCAGGGATTGCCCGGTCAAAAAGTATTGGCTGTTAAAAATGCACCGGATGGCAAACTATGGGTGGGCACCGATGAAAAAGGGTTAGCCCTGCTCCATTTTCAGAACGATTTAATGAATGCTCAATATTTCGACAAAAATCAAGGCTTTATAAGCAAACAAGTCATCTCGCTCGATATTGATAACTATGGAGATTTATTATTTGGAACCCGTGGCGACGGTATGGCCCGATTTATCAACGGACGTTTTCATTATCTGAGCTCCGCAGATGGGTTGGCCGATAACAACACCAACCGGGTGTACCAAGGGCCAAACGGATCTATTTATGTAGCCACCGATTTAGGGTTTAACGAGGTGACTAACAATAAGATTTATGCCATTTCGGAGGATGATGGATTAATAAACTCCGAAGTCCAGACCATAATTTCAGATAAAAAAGGGAATATCTGGATGGGGACCCTGGGCGGGTTGGCTTTTTTCCAGGCAACAACAAAAACATACCGCGATTTTAATGAAGAAGAGGGCCTGTTTGATTTAAAAGTTCATTGTTTGGTTGCCGATAAATTTGACAATATCTGGATTGGAACCAGCAACGGAATCTATAAATACCTCCCCACGGCAGATACCATCCTCCATTTGTCAATGCCCGGGCTTAATTCCCGGATTATTAACTCCTTGATATTTTTAAATGAATCGACATTAATCGTTGGGACCACTATTGGGTTCAACAAAATTGTTTTTGATGGTAACCTTGAAAAACCCATCCGTCAGGATAGCTATGATAAGCAAAATGGGTTCCGGTTTAGCGAAACCAACCAGAACGCCCTTTGCAAAGACGGGAAAGGCCACGTTTGGTTTGGAACCATTGGCGGATTAACTTGCTTCCGTCCGGAACTGGAAGATACTATTACCCAAATACCCAAAGTTTATATAACCGACATACGATTGTCATATCAAAATGTTGATTGGCTATCGTTGGGTTTTAAAACCTCTGGAATGATGAATCTTCCCCAACCTCTGTCGTTGGCTTATAATAAAAACCACGTAACTTTTGATTTTAACGGTATTTACTTACGAAATCCTGAAAAGGTACAATTCTGTTATAAACTTGAGCCCAACGAAACCGATTGGTCCCCAATCTCCAAAAACAATTCGGTGACTTATCCGGGTTTATCCAATGGTAATTTCACCATTTCGGTTATTGCAACTTGCGATGGTGTGCATTGGTCAAAACCACAGGTGTATCATTTCACTATCAGGCCCCCGTTCTGGAAAACTATTTGGTTTTACCTGAGTTTGATTCTTGTTTCCGGTTTCGTGCTGGTACTTTATATCCGCCATCGTGAGAAGAAACTGATGCAGGAAAAAGAATACCTGGAGCAAGTGGTAAAAGAACGTACCGCCGAAGTGGTAGCTCAAAAAGATGAAATTGAAAAGCAAAAAGAAGAAATTACCGATAGCATTACTTACGCGGAACGCATACAACGGGCTGTTTTGCCAGGAATTGATACTTTGGAACAAAACACAGCCGATAGTTTTGTACTATTTAAGCCCCGCGATATTGTAAGCGGCGATTTTTACTGGATCGGGAAAATCGGGAATCTGCTCATTGTAACAGTAGCCGACTGCACCGGGCATGGTGTTCCTGGGGCTTTCATGAGCATGCTGGGCGTTAGTTTTATGAACAAAATTATTAAAGAACAAAAAATATCATCGCCCGACTTGGTTTTATCCGAGATGCGTAAAAATGTGATCACCTCCCTTAAGCAAGGAAATCACGAAGGTAGTTCCAAAGATGGGATGGATATGGCGTTGTGTATTATTAACCTCGACACCTTGTTCATGACCTTTTCGGGAGCTTACAATCCGGCCATTATTGTTTCCGATGGCGAGGCTAATGAATTAAAAGCTGACCGGATGCCCGTGGGGTTCCATATTGTGATGAATGACTATACTCCTATTCCTATTCAACTTAAAAAAGGAGATTGCGTGTACCTCTTTTCCGATGGCTACCAGGACCAAATGGGCGGGCCAACTTGTCGTAAATTCATGCGCAAAAATCTCCGCGAACTGCTGATTTCCGTCCACCAGAAAGCATTCTGCGAGCAACGTGAAATTTTAAATACCACCATTGAAGACTGGCGCAACGACCCAGCCCAACCCAATGGTAAGACCGATCAAATGGACGATATTTTAGTGATGGGGTTTAAAGTATAGGAATGGACAGCCCATTCAATTTCCTTTGATGAAAAACAAATGGAAAGATGGAAATCAGAGGCAATCCATTTTTCCGCCTTTCCATTTCAATTAAAGATCAATATTTCTTCAGAAATAACGTGCAAATATGTGCCAAAGAGTTTATTTCTTTGCCTTTATCGGGCAACCCACTGTTTTGGTTTCAGCCGGATCGGGCGATTTGTTGGTCAATATAGTCTCCAAATGCTTTTCAGTGGCCAGGGAATTATCTATTGTTCGGAGTTTTTACTTCATTCATTTTCTTTAAGCCGATTTTCTATATCCATATTTTGATGCAAAATCCTGATTATTTCGATTATATCATCCTCTGTCTGTTTATAAAAAATAAGATGGGACTTAACTTTTGACATCCTATATCCAGGTCGAACATAATCCATCTTTCTACTTAATTCAAAATTATCTGCAATATATTCAATCTCGCTTATAATCAATTGGTGATAGCGGTCAGCTTGCTCTAAAGACCATTTATTGAATGTGTAAAACCAGATTTTTTCCAAATCGGAAATAGCTTTCTCACTTATTCGGTATCTTCCTGTCATAAGTATTTTTTATGCAAATCGGCAAGATGTTTTTCTGCATCAAAATTCTCAACCATCGGGCTATTTTCCCCTTCAATCAAAGCGTTTCTTAACTCTCTCAATTTTCGCTCCTCTGATTCTAACAACCTCAATGCTGAACGAACAACTTCACTGGCAGAACTATATTTACCGGATGCAACTTCTGAGTTTATAAATTCTTCAAAGTATGACCCAATTGATATGGATGTATTTCTTCCCATTTTGACCTGTTTTTTGTTTCAAAATTACCAAACATTGGTAACAATACCAAGTGAAAAACAAAACTATTCACTCATAGCCATCCGATGACTTGCGGAAACAAAAAAAGGCTGACTCCTATTAAGCAGTCAGCCCCATCAACCTCGGATTTACAGTCCAGTTTAATCCCCAATTAGCTAACAATTCTAATATTGAAAGCCCCGTTGTTGGTGGCACCATAAATACTCAACCATAAAGGCAGGTACATTTCGGTGCCTCTGGCTTTGGTGATATCGCCAAGGTCAAGGATGTTTTTTTCCAGCCACCCAAATGACTTTAATAGTTCCTTAACCTTTTCTTTGGCGGTTGCCTCATTTCCGCAAATAAACGTGTTATGGTCGCCCCCATTTATCATAGCCGGGTTTACCATAAGACCGCACCACATGGTGTTGAGAGCTTTTACCACAAGCGTTTTAGGGAAGGTTCTTTGAATTTCTTCACCCAACGAATTGGTATTAACAATGGCGAGCGATGGCGGCATTCCTTTCGAGAAATCAAGTGAATTGGCAAGGTCCACAATAACTTTTCCATCCAGGTTCTTCTCGCCTGCCAGTTTGAGTGCTTCAATGGAACCCATTCCTGCCGTGCAGTTGAAAACAATTTCCCCAAATGCCGCTGCATCGGCAAAGGTTCCTGCACTGGCCTTGCCGTTGTGTTTGGCCACAAAAGCTTTTGCTTTTTCATTATCGTTTGTTCTGGAACCCATCATAACCGGATGCCCCAATTCAACTAGTTTTGAACCGATGGTATCTCCTACATTTCCGGTACCGAATACTGCTATTTTCATAATTATAACTTTTAATTTGTTTTAAATTCATGATACAAAACGGTTTAATTAAAAAGTATCTCAACCTCGATTACCCTAAAGTCAAGAAAGTGGGCGTTTCTTTTGCTCAATTCCTTAATAGGAATTAAAGTAGATACTCATCCGATGAAAAAAGATGGCTCTTATTTTTTAGCTTTTATGGAACAACCAATGGCTTTGGTTTCAGCCGGATCGGGCGATTTGCCCGCCAAAAGGTTGTTCAAGGCGCTTTCCAGATACTTCTCAGTGGCCAGGGAAGCATCCTTTGAACTGTTATCAATAGCTCCTATGTAAGCCACCTTAAATTTCCCATTCTCATTTCTCAATAAATATACATGCGGGGTCTTGGTAGCACCGTACACCGGAAAAATTTCCTGTTTCTCATCAAACAAATAGGGGAAGGTAAACCCCTTTTCTTTGGCCCGGACTTTCATGTTTTCATACGAATCTTCGGGGTATTGCTCCGGATCGTTGGGATTGATGGCTACCACCGGAAAACCCTTTGCTTTAAATTCCTTGTCTAAGGCAACAATCCGGTCTTCGTAGGCCACCGAATAGGGGCAATGGTTGCAGGTAAAAATAACCACTACCCCTTTTTCATTGGAATAATCAGTTAATGAAACCATCTTTCCATCAATGTTCATTAGCTTGAAATTCAACGCCTCGTCTCCCACTTTATAACCTTGGGCAAAGGCCAAAACACTTATTAACACGAAACAAGTTGCTACAAATAGATTTTTCATATTATTCTAATTTTGATTTAACAATTTTGATAAGTTCATCATATTCAAACAATTGATTGTAAAACGATTGGTTTTTCTTCTTTACTACCAATGTCACAGGAATACTGCCATCCCAATCCTGATTTATCAAATTTATCCATTGGTTGGCATCATCATCTAAAACGACTACTTCTGATTTGATATGATGCTTTTCTATAAAAGGGATAACCCTGGTTTTTATATGCTGAGGAAAATCAAGGGAAACCAGAATTAATTTAAAAGGCTTGTTCTTTAATTCCTGTTCCAACTGCAAAAAAGCTGGAAGTTCCTCTACACAGGGTTTGCACCATGTAGCCCAAAAATTTACTAGGTAAACGGTGTCCGAATTACTTTTCCATCTCTGCTCCACCTGATGGAACTTCAACACAGGAATCTGCTGCGAAAAACCTGAACAAAATAAAAAACCCAAAACAATAACTAAATAATGCTTCATTATTCATGCAAATTAGTCTCTTAAAACAGAGTGACTGTGCAGATGTTTCGCTGTGTGTTGTTAATGTGTTGTTAATGTGTTGTTAATAGAACGAAAAAATCCCTAAAATCCACAGGTAGGATGCTAAAATATTGACAGTCATCCGATGACTGAATTCAAACGACCATGAATGAGTCATCGGATGACTTGCGGATTCATGGAGTTAAACAATGCCTTCAATGAAATGAATCCTGAATGGAAGAAATCTTCAACAACAGTGTTTCAATAAGTTGCATTAATTAAAACAAATTTGCGGGTTGCTAATAAATTATTTCGGGCAAACAAGAATTTTAGTCATTATTTACCCATAATTTTCAAATTATTGTATTTTTGCCATGCTCTATAAAAAGTATTTATAAAGCACTAAGCTAAAATCAACATTAAACATAAATTCAAATCATTATGTCGCAAAAAAAACGTGTTTACACCTTTGGTGCCCGCAAGGCAGAAGGTAAAGCAGATATGAAAAACCTGCTTGGAGGAAAAGGAGCCAACTTGGCCGAAATGTGTCTGTTAGGGCTTCCTGTACCTGCAGGTTTTACCATCACTACTGAAACCTGTAACGATTATTACGCCAACAATAACCAGTTGCCAGCCGACTTGCTTGATCAGGTCTGGAGCGCGATGAAAGAAGTTGAAAACATCATGGGGATGAAATATGGCGATGCCGAAAACCCATTGTTAATCAGCTGCCGTTCAGGGGCACGCAGTTCCATGCCCGGAATGATGGACACAGTTCTTAACATCGGCTTAAGCACTGCTACCATCCCCGGTTTGTTGAAAAAAACAAACAATCCCCGGTTTGTTTGGGACTCGTACCGTCGTTTGATCATGATGTATGCCGATGTGGTAATGGAAAAAGCCGAAGGTTTAGAAACCGATGGCAAAGGCATCCGCAAACAATTAGACGATATGTTGGATGAATTCAAACACAGCAAAGGCCACAAATCAGATACCGACCTTTCTGCCGATGATTTAAAATATTTAGCTGAGGAGTTCAAAAAACGTGTAAAATCAGCCCTTGGAAAAGAATTCCCCGATGATGCCAAAGCACAATTGATTGGTGGTATCATGGCTGTATTTAAAAGCTGGAACGGAAAAAAAGCCGTTTCCTATCGCCGTATCGAAGGCATTCCCGATGATTGGGGAACAGCTGTGAATGTCCAATCCATGGTATTTGGGAACATGGGTGATTCCTCAGCAACAGGTGTGGCATTTACCCGTAACCCTGCCACCGGCGAAAACCTGTTCTATGGTGAATGGTTGGTAAATGCCCAAGGCGAAGATGTGGTAGCAGGTATCCGTACCCCAAGCCCGTTGAACGATGACACCAAAAACGAACAAAACAAACATTTACATAGCATGCAAGAGGCTATGGCAGGCACCTATAAAGAATTGGACGATATCCGCAACACCTTGGAAAAATCGTTCAAAGACATGCTCGACATCGAGTTTACCATTCAGGAAGGTAAATTATACATGTTGCAATGCCGCGCTGGTAAACGTACCGGAACTGCTGCCTTGAACATGGCTATGGATATGTTGCACGAAAAACTGATTGACGAAAAAACCGCCGTGATGCGCGTTGATCCTGTTCAATTGGATGAATTGTTACACCCTATTTGCGATCCGGCTGCTGAGAAGAAAGTAACTCCTATTGTTAAAGGATTACCTGCCGGTCCTGGTGCTGCTGTTGGTAAAGTAGTATTTACTGCCGAAGATGCCGTGGCCTGGAACCGTAAAGGTGAAAAAGTAATCCTTCTCCGCGAAGAAACCAACCCGGAAGATGTAGAAGGGATGCGTGCTGCCGAAGGTATCTTAACCGCCCGCGGTGGAATGACTTCACATGCAGCATTGGTTGCCCGTGGTTGGGGAAAATGCTGTATCGTTGGTGCGGGTGGAATGCATGTGGATGCTGCTACCAAAACCGCTAAAATACCAGGAACTTCTATAGTAATTAAAGAAGGCGATGTTTTAACGTTGAATGGGACCAAAGGCCACGTTTATACCGGAGCACTTACTTTAATGGATGCTACTGAAAATCCACGTTTCCAGGAATTTATGTCCATTGTGGACAAATACCGCAAAATGGGTGTCCGTACCAATGCCGATACCCCTGATGATGCTAAAATAGCCCGCGATTTTGGTGCTGAAGGAATTGGTTTATTCCGTACCGAGCACATGTTTTATGGAAAAGGTTCTGAACAACCATTGTTCCTGCTCCGTAAAATGATTTTGAGCGAAGGTGAAAAAGAACGCCGCAGTGCTTTGGATGAACTTTTTGTGTTTGTAAAAAAAGACATTAAAGCTACTATGCTTGCCATGGATACGTTGCCTGTGACCTTCCGTTTGCTTGACCCACCTTTGCACGAATTCGTTCCTCAAAGTACCGAAAAACAGGCTGAATTGGCCAAAGCCCTTGGAATTACTACCGAGGCAGTTGCCAAACGTGGTGAAGGCTTGCACGAATCGAACCCAATGATGGGTCACCGTGGTGTGCGCTTAGGTGTTACATATCCTGAAGTTTCTGAGATGCAAATCCGGGCTATCTTTGAATCATCCGTTGAGTTGATTAAAGAAGGCCACCAGCCGCATCCTGAAATCATGGTCCCTGTAACTTGCGATGTATCGGAATTGGATTTTACCAAGAAAATTGCTGAAAAGGTTTATGCAGAAGTTTGCACTAAATTTGGAGTGAAAGAAATAAAGTACAAATACGGCACCATGATTGAAATTCCACGTGCCTGCTTATTAGCCGACCGGATGGCAAAAACAGCCGAATTCTTCTCGTTTGGTACCAACGACTTGACACAGATGACTTTCGGTTTTAGCCGTGACGATATTGGCGGTTTCATGAACGATTATCTGGACAAAAAAATGTTGGCTGCCGATCCATTCCAAACCATCGATCAAAGTGGCGTGGGCCAGTTAATTGAAATGGCAGTTACCAAAGGCCGTGCTACCCGCAACGATTTAAAAGTGGGTATCTGTGGTGAACAAGGTGGTGATCCTGCATCGGTTGAATTCTGTTTTAAAGCCGGATTAACCTATGTAAGCTGTTCTCCTTTCCGTGTTCCTATTGCACGGTTGGCTGCTGCTCAATCAAGCATCAAACATGGTAAATAATTGAACCTTAAAATAAATTGAAAACCGTCCTCAAAAGGGGCGGTTTTTTTATGAATAAGAATCAAATATTTAAGGCAAAATTATTGTGCTTTTTTTGAACTCAAATTCAAAATTATTGTGCTTTTTTTGAACTCAAATTCAAAATTATTGTGCTTTTTTTGAACTCAAATTCAAAATTATTGTGCTTTTTTTGAACTCAAATTCAAAATTATTGTGCTTTTTTTGAACTCAAATTCAAAATTATTGTGCTTTTTTTGAACTCAAATTCAAAATTATTGTGCTTTTTTTGAACTCAAATTCAAAATTATTGTGCTTTTTTTGAACTCAAATTCAAAATTATTATAGTATTTTTGCATTGTCTTAAATATTAATAAATGAAGTGGGGTATTATATGCCTCACAACTAGTGTAAAAATTATGATAGTCAGAGCCTTCAATCAAACCGTACAAAATGACTTTTTTAAAGAGAAAGTTATTGTGATTATCGGGGCCCGGCAGGTTGGAAAAACAACTGCAGTCAGAGATTTAATTAACGCTCAGGGTGAAGTTGCCAAATACCTGAATGGTGATGAAGCTGACTTATATCCTATTTTTAAAAAACCAACCTCCACTCAATTAAAATCATTGATTGGTGAAGCCAAAATATTGGTTGTTGACGAGGCTCACCAAATTCCAAACATCGGAAAAGCTCTGAAGCTTATTGTGGAGACATTTCCCGATATTCAGATTATTGCCACAGGTTCGTCATCGTTTGATATCGGGAACCGGGTAAACGAACCGCTTACCGGACGGAAATTTGAATACCAGATGTATGCTCTTTCAGCCAACGAACTGGTATCGCATTTTGGAATACTTGAAGAAAAGCGGATGTTGGAACACCGCTTGATTTTTGGTACTTACCCTGAAATTGTAACCCATCTGGGCGACGAACCAAGGTTGTTGAAAAATCTGGTATCCAGTTACCTGTACCGTGATGTTTTGCAATTGGATGGATTAAAAAAACCATCGCTGCTAACAGCACTCCTGAGTGCGTTGGCTTATCAAATCGGGTCGGAAGTTTCCATAAATGAATTGGCGCAACTTACGGGCAGCAACAGCCATACCGTTGAAAAGTATCTGGATTTATTGGAAAAATCGTTTGTAATTTACAAGTTACGGGCATTTAACCGAAACCTGAGAAACGAATTAAAGAAAAGCCAGAAGGTGTACTTTCTCGATAATGGTGTACGGAATGCCATTTTGGGGAACTTTAACCTCGTTCAGCAGCGAACGGATGTGGGGCCGCTTTGGGAAAACTATTTAATGGTTGAGCGGATGAAAAAGCAGGAATATTCCGGTTTTTACGGAAAACGGTTTTTCTGGCGGACTACCCAAAACCAGGAAATTGATTTGATTGAAGATATAGACGGAAAATTATCGGCATTTGAGTTCAAGTGGAACCCCAAATCAAAATGGGATAAAATTCCCCGAAGCTTTACCAATAGCTATCCCGATGCTTATACCGAGGTAATTACACCTGAAAATTATCTGGATTTTTTGATTTAGTTTATCTTGAAGAAAGAAATACTTCTACCCAAAGAGCATCTAAAGTTCTTTGGGTTTTTGCTTGGTAACTGTGATATAAACATAGATTTATTTGCACTATTTTGTGTATAGGTAAATTCCCATAAAGTGGGTGAAAGTTCCCAAAAGCACAAAGAAATGGAACAAGGCGTGATTGTAAGGAATTCTTTTCACTTGGTATAGGACTGCTCCAAATGTATAGGAAAAACCGCCTGCAGCCAACCACATCAACCCTTCAAAGGGGAACCGTTCAATTAAAGGTTTTATGGCAACTACAATTACCCATCCCATTAGTACATAACTGATTGTGGAGGCCAACCGGAACCGCCCGGTAAAAAAAAGCTTTAAAACTACACCAATCACGGCAATACCCCAAACTACGCCAAAAATTGACCATCCCCAGGCACCTTGCAATCCCAATAACGAAAATGGAGTATAAGTTCCGGCAATTAGCACATAAATGGCAGAATGGTCAAATACATTTAGTCTCTTCCTTTTTTTTTCGTCCACCGAAGCATGATAAAGAGTGGATGCCAAATAAAGCGTAATCATGCTTGCTCCAAAAATGGCATAGCTCACTGTTGATAATACCGTTCCTGAGTGAAATGATTTGACAAGCAATAAAATAAGACCAACAATACTTAAAAGTAATCCAAAAAGATGGCTATAAACATTCATCTTTTCTTCGGTAGTAGAATATGATTTGATTTTTTCTGACATTATTGCAATTTTTTGTACTGCGATTTACAAATTAATTCAAACATTAGCCCAAAGATGCCCTGAAAAATATCACTCAGTAAAAATCCTTGAAAACCTTCCAATTTTCCTCATAAATTTGCAACATGAAAATCGTTAATCAAATACTATCCCTGTTATTGATGATTCCGATAAAGGCTTATCAATGGTTTATTTCACCCTGGTTGCCAGGAGCCTGCCGATACACCCCCTCCTGTTCGCATTATGCCTTAGATGCATTGAAAACACATGGCCCCTTTAAGGGATTATACCTGGCCATACGGCGGATTTTTAGCTGCCACCAGTGGGGTGGCTGGGGTTGGGATCCGGTTCCCGATAAAGAACATTTTACCTGGAAAAAACCTGAAGCTCAGAAACACAGACCCTTTGATGCCGATGAGCCTGAATGAAATAAAAACTGTTGAATCCGTACATTGATTTTTTTGCCTTGGTTTAGTTTCTAGTCCCTAAGTTTACCTGAAAATATAATTTCTGTTACTTGAAAAATTGAAGGATTCATGTGTGCTTAATTTTATTAATTTGCGCCAGCAAAAAATAAAAACATGCAAACAACCCTAAATCAAGGTCATTCTACCACAAAAAGGACAAAGCTTGAACTTCTGAATAATATCTTCGAGAATTGGTCGGGGGCTAAGGCCGTAGCCATCAACAAACTCCCGGCCTCAGGATCGAAGCGCGAATATTTCAGAATAACCGGCGAACACCTGAGTGCTATTGGAGCTATAAACGAAGATGCTGCCGAGAACCGTGCCTTCATTGGATTCACCAATCACTTTCTTTCGCTGGGTTTAGCGGTTCCTGAGATTTATTTTACCGATTTAGAAAACCACATCTACCTTTTAGAAGATTTGGGAGATACCACGTTGTTCCAGTTTTTGATTGAGAATAGGAACAATGGCGATTTTCCGGCTGAATTGGTGGAGGTTTACAAGCAGGTTCTCCGCCAGCTACCAAAATTCCAAATTAACGGCTCAAAAAAACTGGATTATTCCATCTGCTATCCACGGTCCAGCTTCGATAGGCAGTCGATGCAATGGGATCTGAGCTACTTCAAATATTACTTTCTGAAACTGGCCGATATTCACTTTAACGAGCAATTGCTTGAAGATGATTTCAACACCCTGATTGATTACCTACAAAATACCGATTGTGAATATTTTATGTACCGCGATTTTCAGTCGCGGAATATCATGCTCCACGAAGGCCAATTGTATTTTATCGATTATCAGGGAGGAAGAAAAGGAGCCTTGCAATACGATGTGGCCTCGTTATTATACGATGCCAAGGCAGACATTCCTCAAAATGTCAGGGAGCAATTGCTTGACTTTTACGTGAAGGAAGTAAAACAATACCTGAATATTAATGAGAAAGAATTCAAGGAATATTATTATGCCTATGTTCTGATTCGGATCATGCAGGCCATGGGTGCGTATGGCTTTCGTGGTTTTTATGAGAAAAAGGCCCATTTCCTGCAAAGTATTCCATATGCCTTACAAAACCTGGAATGGATTTTAGCTCATGTAAAATTGCCTATTGAATTACCTATATTAACCGAAGTCTTTCGAAAACTCATGACTTCCGAAAAATTACTGAAATATAAACCCAGGACACGCCGGAAATCCACATTATCGGTGTTTATCAATAGTTTTTCGTTTAAACATGGAATCCCCGAAGACCCCAGCGGAAATGGCGGAGGATATGTTTTTGATTGCCGCGCCATCCACAATCCCGGGCGTTACGAGGAGTTCCAGACACTCACCGGAAAAGACAAACCCGTGATTGATTTTTTTGCCAAAGAACCCGATGTACATGAATTCCTAACCAATGTTTTTGCATTGGTGGACATGTCGGTGGAGGCTTATGATGAGCGGAATTTTACCAACCTGATGGTCAATTTTGGTTGCACCGGAGGCCAGCACCGATCGGTTTATTGTGCCGAGAGATTGGCTGAACATCTGAGGCAAAAGTATTCGGTGCAAGTATCGCTGTGGCACAGGGAGCAAGATTAATTCACCAAAACCGGGGCAAATAAAAAATCTTGGCATCCATAATATGGAGTTATCTAAATATCTATATTTGCACTTCGAAAAATTAAACTAATTAGTTATGAGTATTTTTTTATGGATTATTGGTGCGTTAGTGCTTGCTTTTCTGGTTTTGCTGGTTTATTCTTACTTCAAAATGAAGAATATTCCCGAGGTTAAAAAAAGCGAGAAGATTAAAATAATGAATCCAAAAAACATCGATTTTCAATTAAAAAACGGGTATGTTTTGGTTGACTTTTGGGCTTCGTGGTGTGCCCCATGTAAGATGATGGCTCCCGAATTGAACGAATTGGCCGAAGATACATCGCTAAAACTGACTGTGGCCAAAGTAAATGTAGAACAATACCAGCAACTGGCCAATAAATACAAAATCAAGAACCTTCCCACATTAGTTCTTTTTCATAAAGGCAAAGAGGTGCACCGGCTCATCGGCTTTAAAAATAAGAAGGCAATTGTGAAAGAAATCCAATCATTCCTATCGTAAAAACCATGAGACCCGTACTTCCTATCCTTTTTATTTTCATGGGGCTTGTTCTGGCTAATGAAAGCTATGGCCAGGAATGTTTTGAAGGTTACGAAACTCTTTTTGAAAAAGGAAGCGAAACCATGAGTTATCAGCAATTTCATGAATTGGAACTTGACTTTGTTAAGAACCTTAAAGGATGCGCAGCTCCTTATTTTGAAGGAAAAACATTAACTGGCGATGATATTTATTTAACCGATTTAAAGGGAAAAGTGGTTGTCCTCAATTTCTGGTTTACCACCTGCCCGCCCTGTTTAAAAGAGATTCCGGAATTGAACAAATTGGTGACTCAATTCAATAGCGATGAAGTCATTTTTATTGGATTGGCACGGGATACCAATCAACAATTGGATGCGTTTTTTAAACGTTTTGGTCCGTTTCAATTCCAGATAATTCCCGAGAGTTATGCCATTGCAACAACCTATAAAGTGGTGGCATGGCCACAAAGCATGGTTATTGATGCCAACGGGAAAGTATTCAAAGTTTGGGCTGGTGCTGACCAAGAGCCTGTACAATTGGTAACCGAAATAAAAACTGCGATTCAACAGTGCCTAGCCTCTGGAAATTAAGCTACCTTTGCCCGGCAAATACGTAACGGAATGTTTCAAGAAAACAAAAAGGCTTACATAGCCTTATTAACTGGAGCAATAATTATTGGATTTTCACCCGTTTTAATTAAGATGGCTGATGCCCCTGGAATTGTTTCCTCATTTTACCGCCTTTTTGTTGGTACCATCACTTTAACCCCGTTTTTTATCTATTCATATCTAAAAAACAAACCTCAACTTCCGGTTAAAGGTGTATTAATTGCCGTTCTTGCCGGACTTTGTTTTGCGTTGGACATGTCGCTGTGGACAACAGGTATTATGGTTTCCACCGCAACCATTCCCACCATTGCCGGTAACTTGTCACCCCTTTGGGTGGGAATTATGGCCATGTTTTTTTTCAAAGAGCGGAATAAAGCCGGGTTTTGGATTGGATTACTCATGGCGCTGGTTGGTGTAAGCCTTCTGGTTTTGCATGATTTTTATCATCCAAACGGAATGATGAAGGGGTTACTACTGGGCCTGGTGGCAGGTGTATTCTATGCTGTTTATATCATTCTAACTCAACCCGGGCGAAAATATTTGAACACTCTTTCTTTTTTGTATATCACCACTTTGGCAACTACTTTCTTTTTAGGAATTTTTCTAATATCCCGAGGCCTTTCCTTCACGGGATATCCTGTTAAAAGCTGGGTCATCTTTATCATTATGGGGGTTACTTTACAGGCAGGTGCTTGGTTTTTAATCAATTACTCACAAGGGCATTTACTCGCCTCGATTATTTCGCCCACACTTCTGACACAACCTGTTTTGGCTGCCATTTTCGCATTTTTTATGATTGGCGAGGTTCTTACAATTTGGCAAATGATGGGGGGATTGATTGTAGTAGCGGGTATTTACCTGGTTCATTTTTCAAGAATCCGAAAAAGAAACTGATAATTCTCTGATAATTTTAGCCCTCCGCGAACTAATGCCAGACATTAGAGATACCAGATACCATCTCAATCACTAAATTTTAATAGCTGACTTTAGTAAAACCTCGATCCTGCAAATAAAATATAAAACATTGAGGAAATGAGTTATTTAGTCGCGCCGCGACTTCACTTAACCATGTATTACGGAATTTATTTAAAATACTCGTTTTCATTAAAGTCGCAGTGCGACTTGCGGATTAAGGTAAAATAAAAATAGGTTGTTTCAAGGACTCTTTGATAAGTTGAGATTTTTATCTATTCCGGGATGCAGACTCCACCTCCCTAAAAACCCGAATAAAATTCCCTCCCCAGATTTTCCGGATGTCCTCGTCAGAATATCCACGTTTGACCAGTTCAAGAGTAATATTCCCCATTTCAGAAACATCGAAACAGCCTTCCACTCCTCCTCCCCCATCAAAATCGGTTCCTATCCCAACATGCTCAATGCCAGCAACTTTTACCATGTGATCAATATGATCCACCACATCGCTAACATTGGCCAATATTGGCGGGAAATCAACATCCAATTGGTACCATTCTTTTATACCGTTTCGGCGCTGTTCGGGAGTGTAACTATCCCATTGTGTATGCTTTGCCCTGAAAGCTGCTTTGGCACTATCGCGTTCGGAGTAGCTGGGCATTTTTTTTACATAATCGCTTAAAATGCACATAAAAACACCTCCCCCATTTTTGGCCAAAGCCCGCAACATGGTATCGGTCAAATTCCTGGGGTTATCGCAAATGGCTCTGGCACAAGAATGTGATGCAATAATGGGTGCTTTTGAAATACGGATTGCATCAAAAAAGGCGCTATCGCTGGCGTGCGACATATCAACCATCATCCCCAGTTCATTCATCCTACGGATAACTTTTTCGCCAAGCGGAGAAATTCCATTATGAACCGGACCCTTGTCATCGGTTGAGGAATCGGCCAAATCGTTATTTTTAGTATGGCATAAAGTTATATAACGGGCTCCTCGGCTATAAAAATAGTCAACATTATCCACTTTATTTGCAAGTACATACCCATTTTCAATCCCCAGATAGATGGCGCGTTTCCCCTCTTTTTCCAAACGGTATGCATCCGCCGGATTCCATGCAATTTCAGCTTTTCCATCGAGGCCGGGCATAATATGGTTTACCGAATCGAAAATTTCATTGGCTTTAAGGTACGCGCCCATTAAACCCAAGCTGTCGTTTGGCCCCTGCCCCACAAAAGCGGCAAAGAATACCGCATCTAATCCTCCCTTTTCCATTCTGGGAATATCAATTTTGCCTCCTCCAATTTTGGGATCGTGCCATTGGGTTAAATCAAAATTATCGTTTACAAATTTTAACGGGGTATCTGTATGCAGATCAACGGTTAAAACCTCTTGATGTATTTTTTGGACCTTTTCTTCCATGCTTTGGCACGATGCAATAGCCACAAAAAATAATTCAAGAAAGAACAGGGCAAATAGATTTTTCATTTTGCGTATTTTCACCAAATATAAAATGAAATTCCAAGGATAATATATTTATTAAAAATATTCTCACCCAATTATAAAGCAATTTGATTCTTAAGCCAAACTGTTTCTTACATCAATATCAATAAACGGATTATTTTGCTTTAAACCTGACAATTTTATCTTCAATCAGGTTTTGCAATTCTTTTAACAAGGCTCTTTCTTGTGGGTCAATATGCCCATCTTCGGTAGCAATATGAATAATTGTATCATACTCTTCTGGGGTGATAAAATGATCTTCAATTGCTTTGTGTATCATTTGCCGGAGCCGCTCCGCACTTTCGCTCATTGCCATAAAAATATAGTTAAGTTCGGTGATTTAATGCAATAAATATAATTAAAACAAATTTAATGGTTTCAAATTCAATTACTAATAAACAAGAAATTAGTATAGAAATAAAAGAATTAATTTGACATAAATATTTATATTTGTAATAACATAACAAAAGTAGAACTACTTTTTTCAAATTATTTAACTCTTAAACGCAATATTGACAGAATATTATTGAAATTACAATAAATCATGTCTTAAGAATCTTGCGCATATGCTACAGTCATTTTTTGCTTTAAAAGTAATCTAGATGCATCAAATATAAGATATTATAATAATAATTAACATAAAAGCGGAACCCGAAAAGCTTAAATAGAGTAGGTAAAAGTTTAATTTATAAATAATTATGAAAACATTTAGTTTATTTTTTTGCCTTTTTATGCTGACAATTTTGCAAAATACTTACTCAGCATACTGGATTACTTCATGTCAGCCTAAAGTAATTGAAAAAAGTTCATCAAATGTAAATATTAAACATGTATGTACGTTTACTGATGATTCTTTTTTTCCTACAAAATATTATTTTGCTGCTTTTGGCTCAAATTCATCTTCAGATGAACTTGTTGCAGAAACTAGTATTGTTACTACTAATAGAGAAGCATCAAAAGATTATTCATTATCTTTAGGAGATAGAACATTTATTGTCCTTCAAAATAGGGTTATATGTCATTTAGAAGGTGGCGCTGATTTTGAACCGGCTTGGACTTCTTTAAAAGTTTATATTGGAACAAAACCTGCAAACTTATCAGGTATAGTAACGGGAAGTGATGTAAATATTAGTTGGAGTAAATCTTATGGAACTGTAGAAAAATATAATATTTATGTAAATAATGTTTTAGTGGGTGATGTACCTAATACTGCTTCAACATATACTTCATATTCTTTAAATATAGGAAATAATACAATTAAGGTTTCATCTGTATATCCTGATGGAAACGAATTAATAAGCTCTGGTTTAGTTGTTAATATACCAGATACTCAATCACCTACTGCACCTTCAAATCTTAGAGTAGTTTCTCAAACACAAACAACATGTAATTTGGCTTGGAATGCATCAACTGATAATGTAGGAGTACAAGGATATAAAATTTACAAAAACGAAGTTTTGATAGCAACATTATCGGGTACAACATTAACCTATACAGCAAGTATATCAAACGATGTAAGCAGTTTTAAAGTAATTGCTTTTGATGCAGCAGGAAATGTATCAACTGCTTCAAACACTATCAATGTTGATGGAACCCCGCCAACGGCTCCGGTAGCAAATACAGCTACCAGTGTTAATTCAAGTTCTTTTGTTGTAAATTGGACTCCAGTAACTGGAGCAACCGGTTACGTGCTTGATATATCTACAGCAAGTAATTTTTCAACGTTTGTTTATACTTATAATAATGCAAGTACAACCCAATTTACAGGTAACCCAAACAGTTCAGTGGCAATATATGGCATGATCTATCCAGGAACAACCTATTATTATAGGATACGGGCAGTCAAGAATACATCGCAATCTGCTAATTCAAATGTTATTTCAGTTACAACAATGGCCGCAGGGCAGATAAATCCTCAGGCTAGTAAAAAATCGGCCACTATGGAAAAGCCGTTAAATATTGCTGATATAAAATTTACTATTTATCCAAATCCAGTAGATGAGGTGTTAAATATTGAATTAAAAGATATTAAAGAGAAAGTAAACTTAAATATCTATAACAGTTCGGGTATTCTTATTAAGTCATTAATCTTGAGTAATACATTTAATGACATTGATGTTAGCAATTTTCCTAAGGGTATGTATTTAATCACAGAAAATGGTACAGTGATAAATAAATTCATAAAAGAATAAATTTGCCCTGTTCAAAAATAGGATGAGGGTGTCTATTACTTTTTAGACACCCTCATTTCGTTTACTTTTTAAATATGGATACGAAATTTTTATTTGTCAATTAAACCACTATAGATTTTAAAATAAAAAAATAAAATTTTTCTTATTTGTGTATTTTATAATTTGATCACTACTGTATTCATTTATAGAACCTTTTTAAATAAACTTATTGAGCCTAGCTTTATTTACAGAATATCAAACGATTGCATAAAATTGTTGAGGTGTTGTTGTAGCCATTCAACAAATTAAGTTAAGCATGTGAAATTGTTATGCAAGGTTAAAAATTGACTTGTAGATACAAAGTAACCTAAATTAGCCTTCCGAAAAACTCAAACAATAGACTATGAAAAAATCAATACTCCTAGTTTTACTGATGACCTCAATAACAATGCTTTCCTTTTCGCAGGGAATAACTGTTACAGGTCAAATTACGGATGCAAGTAAAAATGCGTTGCCTGGTGTGACAATACAGATTAAAGGTACTACAAATGGTACTATCACCGATTTTGATGGGAAATACACCATTAATGTACAAAATACGCAAACGTTAGTGTATTCAATGGTTGGTATGTTAACCGAAGAGGTCCAGGTTAACAACCAAAATGTGGTCAACCTTACATTAATTGAAGATTTAAAACAACTTGAAGAGGTTGTTGTAATTGGATATGGTTCCAGCAAATCGAAGGATCTTACCGCACCCATTGTTACCATAAAAGGAAACGAGCTATCAAAACAGATTACAGCTAATCCTATGCAGGCTTTACAAGGAAAAGTAACTGGAGTACAAATCATCAATTCAGGAAAACCCGGTGGGGAATCCACGGTAAAAATCCGAGGTGTAGGTTCAATTGGTGATTACGCCAAACCACTATATGTAGTAGATGGGGGTTTTGTGGATAACATCGACTTTTTGAGTTCAAATGATATTGAAAGCCTGACTGTATTAAAAGATGCATCAGCAGCCGCAATATACGGGGTTAGGGCTGCCAATGGAGTAATTTTAGTTACAACAAAAAAAGGAATAAGTGAAGTGCCAATGATAAATTATGATGGGTACATGGGATTGCAAGTTCCAGTAAATATAATGCCTATGGCCACAAAGGATCAATATATTACACTGTATAATGAGGCAAATACAAACACCACTGATTTTATACCTAAGGTAGCCGATGATTATCCTGCTAGCACTGATTGGTATAAGGAGTTAGTAAGAATAGCTGTTACACACAGCCACAATGTTGATGTGTCGGGGGCTACCGAAAAGACATCATATTCATTTGGAGCCAATTATTATTTTCAGAAAGGGATTATGGATTCAAAAAACGATTATGAAAGAGTGAACTTACGGGCAAGAATCGATCAGAAAATCAATAACATAATAAAAGTTGGGTTCAATACAGTTTATTCGAACTACAATAAACAGCTAGCTAACGATGGCTCGGCTTTCTTTAGTGCATACGTTAATCCTCCGGTCTATTCAGTTTATGACGAAAATAATACCGATGCTTATCCTATAAAATTTGGGTCACCTCAAACATATGGTTATGGTAACCAATATGGTAACCCCGTAGCTTCAGCCTATTATTACGATAATATTGAAAAGGGATACAAGTTCCTTTTAAATGGAAGTTTTGAAGTAAATATCATCCAAGACAAACTTACGCTTAAAACCTCTTATAATCAGGATTTAAACAATTGGAATACCCGCAATTATTCTCCTGAATTTAATGTAGGTGGTTCACAAGGAGTTCGTAAATCAAGCCTAACAAAAACTTTTGGAAACTCATCGAATACCATATTTGACAATCTTTTAACGTACCGGAATGAGGTAGGATCTCATAGTTTTACTGCTCTTATTGGACAGTCAACTCGTATTCAACGTTCCACATCACTTTCGGGATCTGCCCTAGATGTTCCTGGTTACGATGATGCGTCAAAATACCTGATTACAGGTTCATATAAAGACAGAAACGCTTGGGATGAGGGATATCTGTACCATGGCTTATCTTATTTTGGTCGGGTTACTTATAATAATAGCGATAGATATCTGGCAACCTTCACCTTTCGTGCCGATGGTAGTTCAAAATATCAAGAAAAATGGGGATATTTCCCTTCAATGGGAATAGGTTGGATACTTACGAAAGAAGATTTCATGAAAAATTCCTCCATCTTTCAGTTTCTTAAGATTCGTGGGAGCTGGGGCCTACTTGGAAACGATAATATTCCAGCAAACTCAGCAGTTACTTTGGGTTCTACTGGTGCCGGAAGCTCAGGTGTTTTTGGTGATGAGTTGGTTGATGGAGTGGGTTCCCAAACCGTTGTTCAAAATTATTTAAAATGGGAAATAGTGGATGAATTTGACTTTGGTGTTGATTTTTCCGTGATGCAAAAAAAATTAACCGGTGAAATTGACTACTATCGACGAGTAACTCATAATGTTGTTTTTAATGCACCTATTGCAACAGGCGGTGGTGTTGCAGAGCTTCTTGGCAATAATGGAGATATATTGAACAGTGGTATAGAGTTAAATCTTAATTGGACTGATAAAATAATCAATGACTGGAATTATCATGCCGGACTCAACATGACCACCATTTATAATAAAGTACTGAAACTTGAAGGTCGTGAATACATCCCATCGGGATATGTGCGTGGTAATTATACCAAGCGAACCCAAGAAGGCCATCCTATTGGCGCATTTTATGGATATGAGATTGACGGTGTATATGCCAGCGAAAGTGATGCTTTACGCGACCCAGTATCACAAGCAATTAAAGACAAAGGATTTTTTAAATATAAAGATCAAAATGGTGACCTCGTCATTGATGACAAGGATAAAGTATATCTTGGAAGTGCCACGCCATGGCTGATTGCAGGTATTGATTTTGGAATGGAATACAAGCAATTCGATGTTAGCCTTTCATTTCAAGGCCAACTAGGCAATAAAATATTAAATGCCAAACGGATGAACCGAGATGTTTTTGTAGATGGCAACTACGACCAGGATTTTTATGATAAACGATGGACCAGCGACAATAAATCAGATACCTATCCATCTGCTGAAGCATATAACTTTTCTTACACACAACAATCAAACAATTTCTTTGTCGAAAATGGTTCATATATCCGTATCCAGAATATCCAAATAGGTTACACTTCGAAAAAAATTAAACACATTCAAAGTTTGAGGGTTTACGCGTCAGCTCAAAGGCCTTATACACTTTTTTCATATAACGGATTTACACCTGAAATCGGTGGATCACCTATTGAAAGTGGAATCGACAATTCCGTGTATCCTATGCAAGCTATATACATAATTGGATTAAAACTTACCTATTAATTTTGGTTTTAAACTTAAAAATTAAGTTGTGAAAAAAGAAAAAGCAAATTATAAATGTGTAAAACAAAAAACTATGAAAAAATTGATAAACCTTTTATATATACTCCTAGCAGGGTTAATTTTTGTTGGATGTGAGGATTTTTTAGATATCCGTACAGAAGGCAGTTTGCCTACCACCGGTATTGATTATAGTAAATCAGAAAATACGTTTAAACCTGTAAGTGCTGCTTATGCTCAACTAAGAAGTTATGGAGCACACGTTTTTCCATACATCGGCATGTTCGAAATTGCCGCCGATAATGCAGACAAAGGTAGCACCCCAGATGATAATCCGACAATGAAGGAATTAGATAATTTCAGTTTCACATCCAGTAATGGATTAATTAATGACTTATGGAAAGGTTATTTTGACATTGTTAGTGCTGCCAACTATGCCATACACGAGATGCCTTTATATGAGGATGCTCAACCTAATAGCACCGACAAATTGTATACTCATCAATGTCAAGGTGAGGCTAAAGCCATTCGGGCTTATGCATATTTTAATTTGACCAGAGCATTCGGTAGAGTTCCTATTATTGATACCGTTTTAACCTCAGAGCAGTTAGCACAAAAAAAACAAGCAACTACCCGTGAATTATACGATTTTATCGAAAAAGACCTTCGTGAAGCTATTTCTGTTTTACCCGAAGATTATACTGCCGATTGGGATGGACGCATAAACAAATATACGGCCATGGCGATCAAAGCAAAAGCACACATGTATTGCAACGAGTGGGATTCCGTTGCGTCTCTTACTGATAAAATCATAGCTTCAGGTCGATATGGCCTGATGTCAAAATTTCGTGATGTTTTTAGTGTGGATAACGAAAATAGTGTAGAATCTATTTTTGAAATTCAAAGCTCGACCCTAGGTAAAACTCTAGGTGACCAAACTTTCTTGGAATATGCCTATGTTCAAGGTCCCCGTGGTAATAGTCCAGGTAATATGCAGGGTTGGGGGTTTTGTACCCCAAGTCAAAACTTGGTCGATTTTTATAACCTCAGAGGTGAAACAGTTCGCCCATCTTCCACGTTGCTTTATCGGGGCACTAAAACCCCAGAGGGTGATAGCATAAAAACCATTTGTACCAACCCAATTTATAATGGCAAAGTTTATACCCCAAGTGCTTACAATAATTGGAATTACAATGGCTATGGATTCGATCACAATATCCGGATCATCAGATACTCAGATATATTACTCATGTTTGCTGAAGCATTAGTTCGTGGAAGTTCTGTTGAGCTTACTTCTGGGATGGACGCTTCTGGTGCAATCAATCAAATTAGGTTCAGAGCTGGTTTAGAAAATATTGGAGGTCTCTCATTGCAAGAAATATGGGACGAACGAAGAGCTGAACTTGCATTGGAAGAAGACCGTTTTTTCGATCTGGTTCGCACTGGCCAAGCCGCTACTGCACTTCAAAGTAAAGGGTTTATTTCAGGTAAAAACGAATTATACCCTATACCATCGGCGCAAATGCAGCTTAATACAAATCTGATTCAAAACAATGGATATTAGTAATATCAAAATATAATTATTGTTTAACTTAAACTAAATATTATGAAAAACAAATTCAAATTCTTAAGTTTTCTGGTTTTTTGCCTTATGGTAAGTGCTGCAACTGTAACTTTTGTTGCTTGTGGTGACGATGATGATAATAATGTGGATGATGGAAAAATTGATCCAAGTACCATAGCAACAACAAACTTAGTTGCCTATTTCCCATTTGATGGAACTGGAATAGAAACTATTGCAAATCTGACACCTTCCGTTCAAACAGGCGTTACTTATGTGGCAGGTCGTCGCGGACAAGCTTACCAAGGAGCTGAACTTGCACATTTACTTTATACACTGCCTGCTTCAAGTAAAATGAAATCTTTGACTTCATTCTCCATTGGAATGTGGTTCAAATCACCACTTGTAACTGGTGACCCAGAACCTACTATTTTTGAAATTGGAAAATCAGATGATTTGTTTTGGGGAAATTTAAAACTTGCGTTGAACCGTTTGGATGCTAATGCTGACTCCTTGCAACTTAAAGCATTTTTTCTGAAAAATGGTGCTACCTGGTCAGGCCAACATGTATCATATTCAAATAGTAATTTTATTATTAACAAGTGGATGCACCTTGTTTTTGAATATGATGCCATAACTTCAAAATACAAAATATATCTAAATGGTGTTCAAGTAGTTACAAACGATGGCGTGGAAAACCGTTATTCTGAAGATGGGATTGCTCTTGGTGAATTAGCTTTTGTCAATGCTGATGTAATCAATATTGGTGCTTGGCGTACAAAAACTGAGGCTGCCGCCACTGATGCTTGGATGGGTTGGTTCTTGGGTAATCTTGATGAACTTCGCGTTTATGACAAAGCACTAAATGACTCTGAGGTGAAAGCCTTATATGATGCTGAGGTAACTCAGGTAGAGTAATATTTAAAAAGGAGGATAAATTTACCATCCTCCTTTTTCTCTTTTTTAATTATTTAATACTCACATAAAAATGAAATCATTATTGCCCTTTTTATTGATTTCTTTCTTCTTTTTGGCCTCTTGCCAAAAAGATAATTCTACCGATACCAAACCTGTTAATACCCTTGTAGAATCGGTATATATAAATCAAAAGCTAGTAAACAATAATCAAAAAATATTCAATATCCCTATTGATTCTGTTATTGTGAAAATTAATTTTTCTTCGGCTATTAACCCTGCTAAAACCAATCCTGAAAAGTTTTTTATCAGTAATAGTGTAGGATTCGATTTTACCATCCTACCTTCAGAAGATAATAAACAGTTGTCTTTCCGAATCAATCCTATATTAAATTATTATTCAGACTATAAACTATATATTCTTGATGGTGAATACTTAGGAGTAAAGTTTATTGATTCGTATGAATATACTTTTACAACCTATATAGACTCCACCCCCAAATTCCCGGTCATCTCTGATGATGAATTACTGACCCTGGTTCAGCAACAAACTTTTAAATTCTTTTGGGATTATGCCCATCCTGTAAGCGGATTGGCCCGTGAACGTTTGGGTTCGGGCGATGTGGTTACCTCGGGTGGGAGCGGTTTTGGGGTTATGGCTATTCTTGTGGGTATTGAACGCGGATTTATTACCCGTCAACAGGGTTTTGAAAAGCTTTCTACCATTGTTAATTTTTTAAACAATTCCGAAACAGAAACTTTCCATGGGGCTTACCCTCACTGGTTAAATGGTTCAACTGGGGCTGCCATTGCATTTAGTACCAAAGACAATGGTGCCGACCTGGTTGAAACCGCCTACCTGATCCAGGGATTGTTAACGGTCCGTGAATATTTTAAAAATGGGTCAGCCGAAGAACTACAACTTTGCGACACCATTACTGCCATCTGGGAACGGGTTGAATGGGATTGGTTCCGCCAGGGAGATCAAAATGTGCTTTATTGGCATTGGTCGCCCAATTATGGCTGGGACATGAACATGAAAATCCAGGGTTGGAGCGAATGCCTGATTGTATATGCGTTGGCGGCAAGCTCACCCACACACAGCATTCCAAAAGTTGTTTATGATGAAGGTTGGGCAAGATACGGTGCTTTCCCGATGAAAAACGGCAAATCGTTTTACGGGATTACTTTGCCTTTAAGCTGGGATTATGGCGGCCCGTTATTCTGGGCGCATTATTCCTTTTTAGGATTAGACCCCAGAAACCTATCGGACCAATATGCTAATTACTGGGAACAAAATGTGGCACATAGCCTTATCAATTTTGAGTATTGTAAAGCAAATCCAAAGAAATACTTATGCTACAGTGCCGACTGCTGGGGATTAACGGCTAGTGATATTCCAAATGGATATACCGCCAGTGAGCCTTCAAACGATATTGGTGTAATTGCCCCAACAGCAGCAATTTCGTCCATCGCATATACACCTGAACAATCCTTAGATGCCATTCGCTTCTTTTATTATATTCTGGGAAATAAACTTTGGGGAAATTACGGATTCTACGATGCCTTTGATGCCAACGAAAGCTGGTGGGCCAGTTCGTACATCGCGATAGATCAGGGACCTGAAATTTGTATGATTGAGAATTACCGGACGGCATTGTTGTGGAATCTTTTTATGGAAAGTACTGAGGTTCAGCAAGGTCTTACAAAGCTAGGGTTCAGTTATTAATAAAGTCTTTAATGCTTCTGATCCTTTAATTGATATTTGAATATCAGAAATAAAATAAATGCTGCTTAAAAATCCGACTAAACAATGAAAAATCAACTAAAAACCAGTTTATTGCTTTTGCTTATCATCTTAATAGGTAATTCAAGCTGTGTAAAGAATGACCAGCCAATCTATAAATCATTTGGGAAAGTTAATTATCCGGTTACAACTGATGATGTTGCTATGCTCGATTCCATTCAGTACAAAACATTTCAATTCTTTTTAAACGAACACCATCCTGAAAAGGGAATTGTAAAAGACCGTGCCGCAAGCTGGGCCCCGGCCAGCATAGCATCAACCGGTTTTGGGATACCCTGTTTTGCCATTGGTGCCGAACGGCAATGGATTACCCGCGAACAGGCAGCTGAGATAACACTCCAGATTCTGGATTTTTTTACGAAATCCGTACAAAGCCCTGATACCAATGCCACCGGCTACAAAGGGTTTTATTACCATTTTCTGCGGATGAATACCGGCACCCGCGAATGGAAATGCGAACTTTCATCGGTTGATACCGGCATATTGATGATGGGTTTCCTGTTTGCCCGAAACTACTACAACTTGGACAATGAGGTTGAATTACAAATCCGTGAGCTTTCGGCAGCTTTACTTAGCAAAATGGATTGGAATTTCTTTATATTGCCTTCATCCAGTAAATATGCGCACACCATTTCCATGGGCTGGACACCTGAGGAAGGGCTGCTCGATTATGGCTGGTTCGGCTATAACGAGGCTTTGTTTCTCTACATTTTGGCAGCCGGAACCGGAATGGAAAACGCTGAGCAGAGCTATGATTCATGGTTAGCTACCTACAAATGGGATACTCCCTACGAAGGGCTTTCGCATGTGGCTTTTCCACCTTTATTTGGCCACCAGTTTTCGCAAGCTTTTATTGATTTCCGTGGCTTGGGCGATAAATACATGAAAGAAAAAGGGATTGATTACTTTGAAAATTCCCGCCGTGCCACTTATGTTCAACGCGAATATGCCATTGAAAACCCAAAAGGCTGGGTTGGCTACGATTCGCTTTGCTGGGGCTTTACAGCTAGTGATGGCCCAGGCAATAGTTATAATTTCGAAAACAAAAAGTTTGAAGGCTATGCAGGCAGAGGCGCCAGTGGCGCAAATAATACCATTGCCGAGGACGGAACCGTTGCACCTTACGGACCACTGTCATCGTTACCATTTGCGCCTGAAATTGTGCTACCGACCATCCGCTCGATGAACGAAAAATACGGCAGCAAAATATGGGGGAAATATGGCTATCTTGATTCTTTCAATCCAACCATAAACTGGGTAAACAATGATTATATTGGTATTGATCAGGGTCCTATGTTGATGATGATAGAAAATTTTAGAACAGGCCTTGTGTGGAACTATGTTATGAAGGATTCGGTAATTCAGACAGGATTACACCGACTTGGATTTGAATATCTAAAATAAAAATTTCTAAATATGATTTTTCAGACTTTAAAAAGCGCGATGGCATTATTTATTTTAATGCTAATGCCTGCTATTATGCCCGCTCAGATTCAAACCCTCGATGATTTTGAAAACAAAGAGGGCTGGTATTTTATCCAATCCGATGGGGTCAGTCTTAAGCTGACCAATGAGCCCGGGATGACAGGTAATGCCATCCGTTTTGATTACGATTTTACCAAAGGAACCGGATATGGAGGAATTCAAAAGTTATTCCCGATGGATTTGCCTGAAAATTACGAATTTACTTTTTATGTGAAAGCAGAATCGCCCTCGAATAATTTTGAAATAAAATTTGCCGATAAACCGGGCGACAATGTTTGGTGGGTAAGCAACCGGAATTACGATTTCCCCGAAAAATGGACCAAAATCCGTATCAAAAAAAGGCATATTCAATTTGCCTGGGGACCTACCGAAGATAAGCAGTTAAAGCGGATCGACCGTATTGAATTTACCATAGCATCGTTTGTGGGCGGCAAAGGTACTCTGTGGCTCGACAACTTTAAATTCGAACCCTTACCCGATGAAACCGAAATTTACCCATTACCTACAGCAACCTCTGCATCAAACCTAAAAAAACAACCTGCCTCTTTTAGTATCGATGGCAAGGTTGAAACCTTTTGGCAGAGCAGTAAAACCAGTAACGAATCAATGGTCATTGATTGTAAAACCCGCCGCGAATTTGGGGGAATGCAAATTGACTGGCACGAAGATTTCATTCCAAAAGGTTTTGATATCCTACTTTCAATGGATGATAAAAACTGGGAAATGGTTTATTCCGTTGCATCGAATCAGGGAAAAGTGAGCTTTATCAGGCTGCCTGAAACCGAAGCCCATTTTATTAAAATACAATTTAATGAATCAAACTCTACAAATGGAGTAGGAATCCGTGAAATAAAATTGCTAAACATTAAAGAATCACTTACAATAAACGATTTCCTGATATATGTTGCTACCCATTCTCCAAAGGGGGATTATCCCAGATACTTTTTAAATCAAGCATCATTCTGGACTATTTCCGGTGTTAACAACGATGTAAAGGAGGCAATGATTAACAAGGATGGAATGGTTGAAGTGGATAAAGGGCTTTTTTCAATTGAACCCATTGTTAAAATGGGCGATTCCCTTTATAATTGGAGCAATGTAGCATCTGCACAGACATTAGGTTCGTCTGAAAACGAAACAGAATTTGAATTCATCCCTACTGTTACCTGGAAAATACCCGGCTTTTCATTCGAAACAGCCATCACTTCTGTTGGCGAAGCCAATATAAATTCAAAACTTAACATGGGTTACAAACTTAAAAACACCTCGGATCAGCCCAAATATCTTGAATTGTATTTGTTGATACGCCCTTTTCAGGTAAATCCCTATTATCAGTTTTTGAACCATCCGGGAGGTGCCGGTAAAATAAAGATAATTAAAGAGGTAAACGGGCAGTTACAAGTAGATGATAAAGTGGTGTTGTTCTCCAAAAAATACGGTTCGTTTGGTGCCTGCGATTTTAACGAAGGAAACCCGGTGGATTTAATCCGTAACGGAAAAATGCCCATAAACTCTACAGCAACCGATAAGAACGGTTTGGCACAGGGAATTGTTAAATATACCCTGCATCTTGAGGCTGGTGAAGAAACCATTTTGTATGCAACGGTTCCATTTCATCAAAACATGGCTTCCGATGAAAATGCATCTGCTTCAAACAAAAAAGCAGAATTTTTACAAACTGTCGAATTTTGGAAAAATAAAACCGGTCACATACAGTTTCATTTGCCTCCTTCGGCAGATAAAATTATTAACACCTACCATTCGAATTTGGCTTATATACTAGTCAACCGCGATAAGGTAGGAATCCAACCAGGTTCGCGCTCTTACGAAAGAAGCTGGATACGCGATGGTGCATTAACTTCGTCGGCCTTGTTAAAATCGGGCATTGTTCCTGAGGTAAAAGATTTTATAAGTTGGTATGCCGCGCATCAATACGAAAATGGGAAAGTCCCCTGCGTGGTCGATTTCCGAGGACCCGATCCGGTAGCCGAACACGATAGCCATGGCGAACTCATTTATTTAATCCGCGAATATTTCAACTTTACTCACGATACCGTTTTCCTGCAGGCGAATAACAAGTGTGTTTTGAAAGCTGTGGATTACATTGAAGCTATTACTGCCGAACGTTCCACCGAACATTTTAAAAATGGGAACGATAGCATCAGGGCTTACTTTGGGTTGGTTCCTGAATCTATTAGCCACGAAGGGTATTCGGCAAAACCGATGCACTCCTATTGGGATAATTTTTTTACCATGAAGGGTTTAAAAGATGCCGCCGAAATTCAAAGGATTCTTGGCGAAACAGCAAATTATGAACGGATTTCGGCCCTCCGTGACGAATTCAACAAAAACCTTTACAACTCCCTTCGGTTGGCCATGTTGACACGGAATATCGATTATGTTCCGGGATGTGTTGAGTTGGGCGATTTCGATGCCACTTCAACTACCATTGCATTAACACCCTGCAACGAACTAAAAAACCTGCCAAAACCACAGGTTTACAACACGTTTGATAAATATTATGAATTCTTTAAAAACAGACGCGACAGTAAACTCAATTGGGTAAATTACACTCCATACGAAAATCGTTTAATCGGTTCGTTTATTATTTTAGATCAACCGAAAAGAGCCCACGAGTTAATTGAGTTTTTCCTAAACGACCAACGTCCAGGGGGATGGAATCATTGGGCCGAGGTTGTTTGGAAAGACTCCTGTTTCGCTGGTTTTATTGGCGATATGCCACATACTTGGGTTGGTAGCGATTTTATTAATGCCATCCGTTCGATGTTTGTATATGAGAATGAGTACGACCAATCGTTGGTTCTGGCATCGGCTTTATATCAGGATTGGATAGATGCTCCACAGGGAATGTCGGTAGAAAACCTACCTACCTATTATGGTGAAGTATCCTATTCCATTAAAAAAGAATCTGGCTATTATCGGTTTAACATTACTGGCAAATTAAATTTACCCGAAAACGGAATTAAAATCAAGAACTTTAATGGAGCAAAGTTGCCCAAGAAAGTAACTTTAAATGGTACCGAAATCAAGGAGTACAATGAAAAAGAAATAACTATTAAGCAGCTTCCTTCCGAAATATTGATTTATTATTAGTTAGGATGTTGCTAAGTTAACCTGAATTAGGTGTCACAATTTCATAAATAAGATTGAAAGAGTTGAACATTAAGTTATTAAAGTAACCAAACCACACAAAAATGAAAACAAACTTGGTAACTGTTTTTGCGTTAAGCTTTTCTTTGGTTTTGTTTCTGAATTGCAATCCGGAATCGGCTCCAAACGAACAGGTCCCAACTAGTTCGGCAACCTGGGATAGTGTGCAATTTTGGAATTTATCAACCGACGTAACTACGGTTGCTGAATTAGTCAATTTTAACGGCCAAAATAACAATGGGTTACGGATTGATTACCAATTTGGTAATAGTGGCTGGTTTAATCTGGAATTAACGCAACAAAAACCGGTAAATACCGATTCTTCTATTGTTTTCTACCTGAAATCGACGAGTTCAAATTATATTGAATTAAAATTTACCGATTCCGATGGCAGCGTTTTTGGGGCAAAAAAGATAATGACCGACTATCTTGCTTACGAAAAGCAATTTGTCGTCTATTTTACTGATGCTAAATATTGGTGGGGAGGAAACAATTCGTTCGATGGTTTTAAATCGTTTTCAATAGCGGTTTCAGGCAGTGGTTCAGGAACCGTGTGGTTCGATGAAATTGGTAATGGAACAACCCAATTGGAAAGTTCAATGGAACCGGAATATTCAACGCTCGACCCCGACAGTACTCTGGCAGGAATAGGTTTTGTACAACGGCGCGATGAAGCCATGACAGCCGAAGATCCTTTGGTGCTTGAGTATTTAAAAACCATTCAGGATATTTCATCGGCACGTATGGATTTACTGCCTTCGATGGAAGATGATCAGGCACAAACTTTTAACAATGCACTGGTTGCCATTGCTTTCATTGCTAAAAATGAAAAAGAACGGGCCGAGCGGATTTTAAATTTTTATGCAGATGCTACCGATACGAATAATACCGAACAATACCTGCAGAATTTTTATTACAACGGCGAAGCACGAGGGTTTTTCCAACATGTTTCACTTGCAACAAGGTACGACGAAGGCGAATCATCGGACCGGTGGATGGGCGACATGGCCTGGTTGCTCATTGCATGTAAAAACTATGAACTAAAATATGGCCAGGGCAAATACACCCACCTCATTGAAATAATTAGAGATTTATTAATCTCATTTTATGTAGATTCGGGCGAAGGTGGATATGTACAACATGGCTGGCGAAACGGCGATAAAAAACTCCATGAATCGGGCGGGCACCACGAAGGAAATATTGATTGCTATGTAGCCCTGAACCTTTGCGGTGAAACAGCTTATGCCGACAAAATCCGTATTTGGTTAGATAATGAACTAAAGGACCTTAAGAATTTACCCCTCGATCTTTACACCTGGCGGGTTTTGGCTTATGGACACGCTTATGCATCCCTGTTAAAT